>Ga0307930_1001530_pt1 | contig 18348 bp, 15 predicted proteins | sample OrgLakmetageno46_FD_203161 | JGI IMG/M metagenome (GOLD analysis project Ga0307930, IMG submission 203161) | Saline water microbial communities from Organic Lake, Antarctica - #46 | ecosystem: Environmental > Aquatic > Non-marine Saline and Alkaline > Saline | place: Antarctica: Organic Lake...
TTCTCAGGATGTCTTTTTAGGATTTTGTTGCTCGCTGAATCCGTTACGCGTTACGTGTCTCCTGTTTTTGCTTCGTTCTCTAGGTCTCTCCTGCCTTTCTCAAAACACTCGCCTCAGGAAACATAGTAGAACTTCTCTCGTACGTAATACTTGTTGAATTGCTCTCATCTTGGCACTTCACATACGGACCGTTTTCAAGACGGTCAGATGGGAATGCCAGGAATGAAAGTGGACGGCACTTTAGCTTTGTACGTCTTCCAATCGTCGCCGTACCTGAAGTGGTATATATCCAAAGAGGATCCAAGGTCAGAATCATGGTCAATCATTGTGGTTAAGAAGTCTTCAGCAGTAGCTAATCAACACAAATGAAATAGTAAGAGGGAGAAATCGCAATTTAAAAAAGCACGATACGGCCTTTAAACAAGAAATTCTTTAGTACGAAGGATCATCCCCGAACAACACCAAAACACGAAGGTTGTAATTATTTTGCCGCTTACTTTTTGGCGCACATTTCGTCGTCTCGCATGGCCCGGTGTATCAGCAAAACACCGAAGTAAATCGCGTAAAAATACGTCACAATCTGTGGTTAGGAGTAGGGGGGGGGGGTTACGAATGAGTGACACAAAAGTAAACCTCAGCAACGGTAAAAAGGAGCTGCATAGGGCATAAATGCAATACTTGGTTTTAAACTAATTCTCTGTGCTTTTTTCTTTTTAAGTAGAATGCTTTCAACTTCCTGCAAATTCAGCAGTCAACTCTTTGCAGACAATTCTGATACTTGTTCACTGTCTGTCCACACTTAGCATCTTGACATTTTTTTTACCGAGTTGAAGCCGGTCAAGAGGCACCAGCTGAGGCCCATGCACCAGTCGCCCGTGTAGTTGATCTTGCGCGCGTAGCCCCACCACCCGGACGTCAGGAGCTTGGTGCCCCGTTGGGTCGGCATCCACTTCAAGTGGCGGACTTCCGGCGAGGTGGGGTCTCGGCGAAACGCGTCCTTTTGTAGCCAAGGGGGGGGGGGGGGCCCGAAGAAAAGAAAGTTGAGCGCGTAAGATGTGTGAATAGAGCGCATTCAGACGAGGATTTGACCCGGGAGATACTCATTTTTTCTCCTACTAGTATACTGGCGTTTTGTGTTCTGCGACTATGCAAATGTGTGCCTGCTAATGGATGTAGTGTACTCTCTTGTAGAGATCGATGATGACCTTTTGTCCGTTGGCGCCGCGGAACACCCAGTACCCAAGGCAGTTGAGGGCGGCAATCGCAGCGAGGGCCAGTGGGCTCAGGCCAGCGTCGTGGGTCACTAAATAGCGAGCCTAGAATAGAAAAAAATAGAAGCAGAACAGAGTAGAACATTTTGGAGGAGAAGAAGACTAACGTGAAGAGGTGTTCTCGTTTCAATACGATACTTTTAATGTATGAATTGCACGCGCTCTACATAGATACCCCTCTTGTATGCATGGTATGCGGCAGCACGCACATGTATACATTCGAGCACCCGCGCCAGTGTTCTCAAAAATACACTCCGACTCCTTTCTAGTACGAATATCTACACAACTTTATAATCAACATACTAATACTACTCTACTACTAGTAGTACTACTACAACTACATGTATGTTACTGATCCTACTCCTACGCCCCACGCCCACCTGCAGAGTGTAGGTGAACGGCACCCAGGCCAGGTCCCCAAAGGCCAGCATGAACCCAAAACCGTCGGTAGTGATGTCCATAGTGGTCAGAATCGCCCGCTCTTGGTACACCGCATCCCAGACGTAGACGCCCTAGCAGACGGCAGGCACGCATGCACATGTAGTGTGCGTTATGTGCGCACAAATACACTTTTTTTTTGCGTACACACGAAGACGTAAGGTAAATACGGAACAAATGGGCTTCGCACACGTGTGCATACACCACCTGAAGCACTGAAGTGGGCGAATGACATGTAGAGAAAATAAACTTCTTATCATTGTGTCACTTCTTTATTTTTTGTTACCGTACCTGAAACGCGTTCACAAGCCACATGCTTGCGCTCACAGCGCCGTTCAGCTCCCGCTGCTTCGCGGCCATTCCTAAATTCAGCACCGCCCACCCGATGAGCCCAGGCCGGAGCTCGCAGAAGTACTTGAGGTCAAAACTGCCAACGCGGGGGTTCAGCTCGCGGCCAATGAAAAAGTCGTAGACCTAACAGAGTCGTTGCACGGGAGAAATTGACGTTTCCATGCGTGAATTTGCCCGTTAAAGATGCGCAAGAGGACTAATAAAAGAATTACAGGAAAGTTCTCCACTTCCTCCTATTATTCTATGCAACTTGCTGTAAGTAACGGTAACTTACCGGGTTGCCAGAATTGCCACCCTCTGCAAGCAGCGCATTCCGGGCAAAACTCGTGGCATACAGGTACAGCGACAGCACGGCGCTGAAGGCAATGGCAGCAGTTGCGAGGGGCAAGTATTGATCGTAGAGCCACGCCAGAGGAAAAGCCCCAAACCCGAGGAAAGCACCTGCATGGAGACAAGCAAGCAAATAACATGCAGACCCAACTTAAACTCTCAACATTGGTACGAAAAACATTCTTGATTATCGAAACACACATACAAGGAAAAATCGACGGAGCAGAAAGGACGAACATCATGAAGGGTGAGAGAGCAATTGCATGTGAGCACACCAGAAATGCTATCCCTGTATAGCATAACTTTACCGGTGTTCGGGTCGAATTTAGGGCAGCCGTGGCCCATGAGCAAAAGGCTGACCCAAAACGCCAGGTGGCCGTTCAGGCGGTATTTCAGCCGTTGGCCGTTGGACAGCACCACGCCTTCCGCCACCTAGGGGGGGCAAAAAAGATCGAATGAAAAAGTAAAGGACGTGGATGTAGTAGCAAACTGAAAGAAAGGAGGGTGAGAATAGGAGAATGAAGGGAGCGGAGCTGAAGTTGCATGTGAAGACAGTCTTGCCACAGCACAGACTATTACAGCCCTGTCCAATGAGCCAAGTAGCAAACAGAACACTATACAGTCTCATGTTGCTCTAGCTCCTCCTCCAGCTCACACACGCGCGCTCACCTCTCCGGGCAAGCACCGCTCAAGGAGGGCTTGGAACACAAACCACCCGACAAACACCAAGGCCGCTTCGTGGGTCCACCAGTCTTGCAAGGGGGGCACTTGTGCCCACTTCTCCCGCAGCATGGGCAACTGGGCAGGGCTCGCCAGGCACCATTCGTCCGAAAGCCCCCTGTGGTCAAAGGCGGGCGGGATTGTGGATACGTAGGTACCGACATGGCCAGTTGTTTAGGCCAGTGGAGAAAGATGCAAGGATGTGAGGAGGCACCGACACTAGCGACAAGGGCTTGGTTCCGTTCTTTCAAACAATGCATAAATAAGATGAACAAAGGCTAGAGACAAAGAATTGTCGAAGAGGAGTCCTAGTGTGCAAAGAAAATGATTGGGAATAAGGAAACGACAAAGAAAGAGGGGCTATGATCCACAGCTATACGAAGTTACTGTACCCGCAGGCAAAGAAAAGGCCATAGATGACAATAGGAAGTCCAAGCATAACGCCGACAGCACCGATCGGTCCTCCGAACTCGTAATGAAACTTTGCTGGTGGTGCTGCCGGTGTTGGTGCAGGTGCTGGCGATGCTGCCTTGGTGGCTGATCGTGCAGGCGACGGAGACGTCCGAGCAGGTGTCTTCGCTTTTGCTGGAGTCTTGGATGAATCCTTCGTTGGCGTTGCCTTGGCTGCACTCTTCGGCGGCTTTGCAGCACTTTTGGGCGGGGCAGCTGGCTCTTCTGTTGCTGCCTCTTTGTCGTCTTCTTCTTCAGCTGCTGCCTTCGAAGCGCTCTTTGGGGGCTTCTTGGCACTCTTTGGCTTCGACTTTGCAGCGCTAGAAGGCGGCTTCAATTTCTCTTCTTTCGCCGCGCCGTTTTTGTCGACGAGTTCTTGTAGACGCTCGATCAAGTCTGCCTTGAGACCGGAGGTGTCAGCGCCACGGACCTCGAGCTCGGCCTTGAGCTCTGTCACTTTCATCTTGGACTGCAATAATAGAGGATAACACCAACCAAGCACATTAGAGAACAATTTATTCACTCGATGCCGAAAGAGCGAAAAAAAGTAATTGGGCAATCTTGTATTGAAAGGAAGACCTAAAAGCACCACGACACGCACCACGTCCATGGTCAACTTTTCAACTGTTAAAATATTCTAATGTGGTGGATAAAAATATGCTTCAACCCAACGACTCTTTTCGTTCATCGGTTTCGTCATTTTGCTAGCCTGAGCTAGCCGTTGCTAAGCTTAACCTGGGCACTGCTTTAGGCGCTGCGTAGCTTCCATTGCATTGAGATGGGCAACCATGCGTCTCTTCTTGCAACTGAAATGGCACGGCCTGCAGATGCGTCGGACATCGACTTTCACAACAGCGAAGCTGCCCGGGCCGAAATCATGCGAATGCGACAATTGCTGGCAAAATTTGGTGGCCCTGAAGCAGGTCGCATGCGAGCTGCCGGGCTCGGCCTTAAGTCGATTCGCGGATCTGTGTGGTCCGCTGCTCGGCGCAGCCATGGACGCCGTGTTGCCCCCTCACTAGACAGCTCTACGCTTATCGATGGGGGATCAGGCTTCGGCCCAGACACATCGATCGACCAAACCGAAGACTCGAGCGCCGTAACAGGCCAGGTAGTATTTTATGATATGATTTGAAGCTATGTGGAGTAAGATAACATCGAAAATGTTCCATGTTTTTTTGCCGGTTGTGATTTAACCTAGCGCTTTGATCTTCATTCAGACCGCTACGAGCATCATTCAAAATTCAACCAAAGTGATACGGGATTTGCGAGCAAAACTGGCAGAGGCTACGGAAGCTTTGGCAACTGAACATGGGCGGGTGGCCGATGTGGGCTTATTACTAGCGGCAGCTCAGCGTAGCTTAGAAGAAGAGCGTGACCTATCGGCTCAACTCTCTGCAGAAGTTGACATTTTGCGAGCCCACCGCACCCAATCTGCTCCTAGGTCACAAAGCCCAGTAGCTGAGAAGGCGAATGCTAATTCTGGTAGTGCTGCTTTAGATCAGTCACCTGAAGAAGAATCTATTAAAGAAACAATGACGGCGGCCACTATTACACCAGCCAGTGTCGAAAGAGCGCCAGAATTCGCAGCCAACGATCCATCTCCCAAGGTTGAAATTCGCCAAATCGCTGAGGGCGCTCATCCAGAAGTTAAGCCTTTGACTGATGAAGTTGCAACGCCGCAAGCCATTGACGCTCAGAGCGCAGAAGTTACGAATGCTGAGCCTGCAGTAGCTACAAAGGTAGAAAACGCTGCTGCTGTAGCTTCAACAACAGATGCTTCACAACAAGAGCCAGACAAAACAGAGACGGCATCAAAATCAACAGCAGAAGCCCCTACACATGACAATAAAGCCCAAAAATTTGCTTCTTCTAGTACTCCAGCAGCTACTCTTAGTGTGGTTGATTCGCAACCTGCTACTTTGGCCGAGCCTGCAGTCAGTGCACAGGCAAATGTCTCAGACCCCCTCGCTATGGGTGAAAGCATTGAAGCAAGGCACGGTGGAGGTCCCAAGTTCTATCCTGGCACCGTCACTGCTGTTCACGCTGACGATAACACCTACGATATCGCTTACGCCGACGGCGACAAAGAGTCACATGTAAAACGCTTGCGCATTCGACGGGCTGGTGAGAAGCAAAAGCGTGAACTCGCAGTAGGCACGGTAGTGGAAGCCCGTTACGGAGGTGGGCAAAAGCTGTTCGACGGTGTGATCACAGCATCACATGGGAATGACCTGTTTAGTATATCATACGCCGATGGCGACGTGGAGACGAGTGTAAAGCGGTCATTCATCGAAGCACAGTGTGCGCCTAAACCTTCAGCGGTGGTCGCAGCAGCCGCAGCAGTGGTTGAAAAATCACAGGGTTCCACAGCTTTTGCTGAACCATCAACTTCTAGGGGTGCAGATGCATCGGGTGCTCTTTTTTCAACCGCAGAGGCACCGTCAGCCGAGACCATACCCGCGGCCGAAGAACCAGCAGTAGCAGCTGCCGTGGAGGTGCCAGAAATTGTCGGCGAGGATTCCTTTGGCCGGCCCATTGATGCTCAAGGTGGGCGCGTGCATACGGCTGCTTACTACGCTGCTCGAGCTGAAGCTACGCAGCATGCGACTACTATGAAGCGCGAAGCAGCTTCCGCGAGCGCACTCTTTGAGTCGGGCGACAAAAGTGGGGCCAGAGCAGCGTCTGAGCGCAAGCAAGCGAGTGTCCTGGCGATGGAGGCCGCTAATGCCAATGCCGTGAGTGCTCTGCTGGACCCTCAGGACTGGCGCGAGAAACCTTGCTTAGACTTGCACGGTTTGTATGTCGATGAAGCGGAAAAGGCCACCAATTCATTTTTAGATGTGTGGGAAGCCAAGGCAGCAGCCACTGTGAACGAAAACAATTCTAGCAGCAACAAGAACAAGAGTACTGTCTACACACCTGACTCTCCTCTGGTAGTCGAGGTAATTACTGGCGCAGGCAAGCACAGTGCGGGCGGTGTCGCAAAAGTGCGGCCTGCTATAAAAGCCATCTTGCAAGACCGTATGGCAAAATTTACTGCTGCCGCCACAAAGGCTGCGAAGACTGCACCGAATAAAGAGCGCGAAGCAGGACAAGGAGGCGGTCAAGGTCAAGAAGGGTGGTCATCGATCATCAGCACGAATGACGGCGGCGCGTTCCGTGTCAATCTGTGCAGCGTAGCGTCGACACTTCAAGCACAAGTGGAACCCACGTCAGTCACAGGGGCTGCCTCAGGATCGAAAGAGCAAGTGCCAAAAAGCGAACCTGCAGCATCGTCAACAGCCAGCTCAGACCCCCTCGCCATGGGTGAAAGCATAGAAGCAAGGCACGGTGGAGGTCCCAAGTTCTATCCTGGCACCGTAACGGCTGTTCACGCTGACGATAACACCTACGATATCGCCTACGCCGACGGCGACAAAGAGTCACATGTAAAACGCTTGCGCATTCGGCGGTCAGATGAGAAGCAAAAGCGTGAGCTCGCAGTAGGCACGGTAGTGGAAGCTCGTTACGGAGGTGGGCAAAAGATGTACGATGGCGTGATCACAGCATCACACGGGAATGACTTGTTTAGTATCTCGTATGCCGATGGTGACGTGGAGACGAGTGTGAAGCGACCGTTCATCGAAGCGCAGTGTCAGTCGAAGGTCGCGCCTGTTGTGTCGAATGTAGGAACTAGTGGAGCTGAAGCAACAGTGAAGCCTGCTGTCATGACGTCTAAGGCGAATCCTGAGGGAACTGCAGCTGTAGCTACGACCTCTCCATCTGCAGGGCCTGCAGCTAGCGCACAGGCAAATGCCTCGGATCCCCTCTCGGTAGGGGAGAGCATAGAAGCAAGGCACGGTGGTGGTCCCAAGTTCTATCCTGGCACTGTCACTGCGGTTCACGCTGACGACAACACCTACGATATCGCCTACGCCGACGGCGACAAAGAGTCACATGTAAAACGCTTGCGCATTCGGCGGGCCGGCGAGAAGCAAAAGCGCGAGCTCGCAGTAGGCACCGTAGTGGAAGCCCGTTTCGGAGGTGGGCAAAAGATGTTCGATGGCGTGATCACAGCATCACACGGGAATGACTTGTTTAGTATATCATACGCGGATGGTGATGTAGAGACGAGTGTGAAGCGGCAATTGATCGAAGCGCAGTGTGCGCCTAAACCTTTGGCGGTAGCAGCACCTGCAACAAATGCAGGAACTAGTGTGGCTGAAATCACAGCCAGAGCTGAGGTGAAATCCGCTCCGCCCACGTCGGATTCTTCGCCATCTGCCAATAAGACCACGGCTGCTGCTCCTACCGCTGATTCTGCTGCTGCTGAGACCACTGCTGCAGATGATGGGTTGCGAGGCCCCGGGGTAGAGCTGCGAGTGGGCCTGAAAGTAGAGGCTCGGTTCGGTGGGAAAGTGCAGTATTACGGGGGCACCCTCGTGGAAGGCCCTCACGGCGACGACGGCAGCTGGTCCATCGCGTACGACGACGGCGACCACGAGCCCCGCGTGCCGGTGCACTTGATTGCCCCCAGGGGGGAGCCAGGGGCTTTCCTGGTGGGGGAGTCCATCGAAGGCCGCTACGGGGGCAAAGCGAAGTGGTTCCCTGGCAAAGTCCTGGCCGACCACGGCGACGGCACCTTCAAAGTGCGGTACGCCAACGACGACGGGAGCAGCGTGGAAGAAGAAGACCGAGAGGTGTTCTTGCGCCACCGCGGGAGCGCGGCGGCTGCAGAAGCTGATGCTGCACGTGCAGCTGCGGCGGCTGCTGCGGCGGCAAAGGCAAAGGCATCAGCAGCCAAAACAACGCAAGGACCTTTCGCGAAAGATGCGTCGAGTGACACCTTCAGTGCGCAGGGCATGGAAGGCATTCGTCGCATTTTCGCGCACTTCGACACCAACCAACAGGGTTTATGGCCGATGGCGGCATGGGACGCCCACCAGGTTGCTTTAGGGGAGCCTGCTTTCTCGTCGGAAGGCCACGATTTGAAGGCCTTGTGTGACATGTTAGGCTTAGACCCCAATGTCAGTTTACAGCGCACCCCGAAGGGCCAAGACGCCACCAATTTGGATGCCCTAATAGCGTACTACCAAAAGGAGGCTGGTGTGCTAGCAGACGATTTGGCTACGCTCAAGCTGTTGAATCCTAATGGTGACGGACTGTTGCCGGGTCCAACTGCTGTTGCACCGCCAACATCATCCTCGTCATCGTTAGCAAGCACGTCGTCAAACTCGACCATGCTTGCTGTAGGCGATGTGGTGGAAGCACGGTACCGTGGCGGGCCCGAATATTTCCCAGGCAAGATTGCAAAAGCAACATCCGCCCAAGCATCAACGACAACCGCTTCTCTGCCCATGTACGACATTGTTTTCGACGACGGGGACTCCGAGTCGGGCTTGTCAGCTCTCCGGGTGCGCCGCCCGGGCAGCAAGCAAAAGAAAGAGTTGCCGGTGGGGGCACGCATCGAAGCGCGTTTTGGTGGTGGGCAGCGGTTGTTCAGTGGAGTGGTGGCAGTTGCTCATGGCGATGGCACCTTTGACCTCAAATACGACGACGGAGACAGTGAAGCCAACGTGCCGCGCAACTTGATCATGGGCGAATGGCACTAGATTGTAATCGCCATGACGCTGATGTCTTGCGTTTGTATGATTTTCTAGCCCGAGATGGCTAACAGATAACAGAAATTCAGGGGTAATTCACTTGGTGTTGAGCTTTAATTCGCTTTATGCACCGAATCCCGATTGACATACATACGCATGCGACTAGAGGTCCAGCTTCGAGCAGGGCGAGCACGACAGTATGTGCTACATGGACATGTAGGTATGTAATGTAAGTAATTATAAATCCTGTGTCGTATGTCCATGTAGTCTCCATATGGATAAATGATAGCCAATTCCGATTACGAAGCCGGAATTCGTTTGCTTTTACCTATAGATTTCAATTATAGCTCATAGCCGAAATTTTTTCTTATCAATAACCAGTAGAGAATCAAAGCATGCTCATTTACCGCGATTTCTTTTTGTTTCGTCGGCTGGATTGTCCTCTTGACTTGGACCTCTTGCTGCTTTTAATATCACTGCCACTACTTCCACCACCATCACCATTGCCGCCGCTGTTCTTCTGTGCATCGGCGGTGCGAAGCTGCCGGTTTGTCGCCTTCGTCGCAATCTGCTCACACGCGTCTTCCGGCCAAGGGTGTTTCGGGTACCTCCCGCGGAGTTCTTTGCGAACCGATGAATACGTGTGTTGCCAAAAGTACGCCAAATCCGTGGTTTGAGCCACGGTGCGACCACCGGGGGACAACAATTCAACGGCTATGGGAACGCCACCACAAGCGAGGAAACTGCTGCTACTTTCGCTGCCGTCATCAGCTCCCGAGGAAGATGTGTCTTCTTCAGAATTTTTACTCTTCTTCTTTCTGTTTTTGCCACCACTGCTAACACCACTGCTGCTGCTACCGTCATCATAGCTGCTGCTGCTACCGCTAACACCATTACCATTGTTGCCACTCTGCCCGAGATTGTTTGTGTTTGCGCCAAGCACACCCACTACAGGGTTAGTTTGCAGCCCAAACATTTCTTGAAGTTTCACTTTCACTTGGGGCCCAAGCGAGGGGTCTTCACGGTAAAATAATCCGTAGGTAGATCCAGACGGGACCGTGAGTTTCAGTGGCGCCACCTTGAAGAAAGAAGAAGACAGGGGAGCATGAATTATCAGCTCTACAATACAATGAATTTCTCCCAACTCACAACGCATCACTTTTAGTACTGCACATAATCAACACGTAGGAATTATTCCTGTATTTTACAATAGAAATGTCTTACCTCATCGAGGACTCTTTTTGTGGTGCCAGGAATGAGATTAGCGTCTGAGTCAGCTTGATAGAATAAAGCCGATTCGAAGTCCACCTGAAAAGTGTATTCAAATCACACACGCAAAGGGATAGGAAAACAGTGCCATTTGAAGACAGTCAAAACAAATTCAAGGACTAGTAATGAAGCGGGAAAATTTGAGAGAAGAACGGTGGCTGCCGAGAATAACAAACAAAGCAACATGAAAAATGGAGAAGAGTGGTGATTCGTGCACTGGATTCGTGGGTAAAACAAATAGGCTGTTGCTCCGCGATTACTTCGGCGTACAGCTGCGTCCGTCTTCATATCTATCACACCGTTGCGAACGCCCTCATATTCCAAGATGCTCTCACAAACACCATCAAATTACTTGGATATTTCTCAAGCGAACACTCTTGAGAACTCTCAGGCACTCTCAAACACTCTCGAGCATTCTCAGGTATTCTCAAGTACTCTCAGATAATTTTGAGCGACCTCAAGCACTCTCAAAGACTCTCAAGCATTCTCGAGTACTCTCAGATTATCTTGAGCGATCTGAAGAACTCTCAAGCATTCTCAAACACTCTCGAGCATTCTCAGGCATTCTCAAGTACTCTCACATTATCTCATGTGATCTCAAGCACTCTCACGTATTCTCAAACACTCTCGAGCATTCTCAAACCCTCTTAAGCACTCTCACGCACTCTCAAGTATTCTCGAGAACTCTCAAAGACTCGCAAACACGCTTAAAGACTCTTAAACACTATCATTTACCGCATTGCGAAGTTCCTTGCGGCTTTTTGCGTTACAGCCAGCCAGCCAGGGCTCTAGCCACTCGTCAGCCGACGCCTCAAGGGACGCAAACGACCAAGTGGGCCACACGATTGGCGTGGCTTCGAATTCATTTGCTTCATTAGCAATGCCGCCACTACCACTGCTGCTGTCGCTACTGCTGCCGCTCATCGCCGCCGCTTGCTGCTGGAGTGCATTCGGGCAGGCTTGCCTTGCTAGCGCCATGCGCCGAAGCAATTGTGTGATTTGATCTACCTTTTCAGGCCCTAAGAGAGCTCTCAATCCACCTGGTCCACGTTTTACGTCATTTAAAAGAGCAACCAAGCAGTCGCTTGGAGGTGGCGTGGGCAAAGGTTCTTCGTTGAGCACTTGTTTGAGCAGCGATGTTGTGCGCTTTCGCCGCACGCTGCCGTCCCCACCGGAAATCACAAAGGTCACTTCACGCACGGTAAAGGAGCCGGCTTGAAAGCTTCGGTCGGACGAAAGATCTCTACTATTGCCGTCAATTTTGCTGCTGCTGATGCTGATGCTGATGCTGATGCTGCTGCGACGGCTACTATCACCGTTGACGTTTTGTCCGTTCCCACCCCCAAGTACAAGAAAGAGCTGCGCTTTCGTTAGCGGCGCCGCTAAGTGCACCCGGCGACTGGCCGCAGTAGCCAACCCTCCCTGTTCTGCGACCTGCACAAGTTCATTTCGAGGATGATAAAAAGTGGACTACAAGCAAACGCAGGAGTAAAGGCATCCTACATGCCACTTGCCAGCATCCCTCAAGTAGTACACTGTTAGGTTCAAGGAGGGAACAGCAGTTTTAGAAAATGATGAACGCACCACAATCCAATCTGAAGCAGCTAATGGATCGTGGGGATCGGCAAACACGGCGCCTGCCCCCACCGCCATTGTAAACCGACTTCCTGCTCCGCCTCGGCTTCCACTGCTGCTGCTTTTGCTTTTCCAAGGGACTTTGCCTCCGCCACCACTGGCCGACCCACCGCTCCCACTCCCACTAACTTTTCGTTGCGCCACTCGATCTGGGTAGGCGAGCGCTAAGAGTGCACCCGTACAGTCGCCCAGGGTGGCGCCCTCTGTAGCTTCGGTGGTATCAGCAGCAGCAGCAGCGGTGGCATCGGCGGCAGCAGCGCGTAAAGCTAGACCTTGCCCTGCAACTGGGGAGTCAATATTAGGCTTAATTGCCTTGAGTGCATTCAACAGCTGAACCTCAGCAGCAGCCACCGCCGAAAACCTTGCGCTATTCACACTGTTGTAGGAGCCGCCATCGCTACCAGTAGGAGCATTCGAGGAGCGTCTCCGATTTTGATCAGGGTCCATTAGGGCCTTGTATTGGGTCAAAGCATTCAAGCGGCGGCGAAGGTCGGTACCTGAGCCACAAGGCATTGGGTCGCGCTCTTGTAGCAGTGCCGCAAGTGTACATGCTTCTACGGCGAGACTACGCCCACTACTGTGACAACTACTGCTGCTGGTGGTGATATCACTGGTGGTGCTATCACTGGTAGTGCGAATGTCGATATCGATGTCGTGGCCATCGTAATCAAGGTCAACAGCAGTGGTCACCATGTGGGCCAGCCGAGGATGCAAGGGCAGCGACGATAAGCGCCGACCATGAGGAGTGACACGCCGCCAACGCGTTAGTGCAGGTTGTGACACATCACTGTCATCGTCTAATTCATTGATGCCATTGGCATTACTGTCGTCGTTATTGTCGTCGCTGTTCTCAATAGAGTCAAGGTCATCGTCCTCTGAGCCAATCGCGCCCAGGCTGTCATCACCATCGTCAACATTATCGTCACCATCATCGCTCTGCATGGGCGAAGCTTCCAAAGCACCGAGAAGAGTAAGCAAATCGATGGCACCACCCAAACGTTTCATCGGCGGGGGATCTACCCACGGTAATGACCGAATAGCGTCTACCATCTCAACCCATTCGCTTTCTTGGCTGCTCTCTGCGACGAGCTCGTTGGAATAATTGTTGTCGTCGTCCCAAGCACCGCTGTTGCTGTTCTTGCTGTCGCCTATGTCTACCTCTTCCGACTCTTCTTTTCCACTGCAACGACTCTGTTGAGGAGAGGAAGCAGCAGCGGTGTCTAACCAAAGCGCAGCTTGCAGTGCTAAGCTTGTCAGGTCTGCGTCTAGCATTGGAGCCATGCTTTCAGCCAATAATCGAGTTTTCTGCTCGCCTTCAGTCCATAGGCGGTAGCACCTTTTATGAACCAACCAAAGAAACAACTAAATATGAAAGTAACGAGTTGAAAAGAGCAAAAGCAATTCCATTTTAATAAACTACAGTTCAGTGAGGTTTACATACAGGCATATGCGGGAAATTATGTGCGTGTGCTCGTGCTCTTCGCGGAAATATTCTCTTGTACTACATTGTAGGTAAGCAAACTCACGTGCCAGGTGCGACCCGACCCGCGCGACCTGCCCGCTGTTCAGCAGAAGCACGGCTGATGACTTTCGTAGCCTGTTGTATTAAAGAGAAAGGTCTCAGGAAGAAATTACCATCGCAGATCACGTCATAAAAAAGCTAATATACATCAAGATATTAATTGCCAGGAGATGAACAATCCAATGAGGAAGAAAGAAAACGAATACGAAGCTGAAGACGATGTCTAGTGCATGAGCGTGCATCCATAGACAGGTCCGCACCAATGCATTGAGCCCCGTGGACGAGTCAAAAGTAGGCGTGCGCCTCAGGCCACTGTCCACCACTGCTTTCACTCTCGGCAGGGTCAAGGACGCTTCAGCAATCGGTGTAGACACCACAATGCGTTGCCCCTGCGAAATTGATGGGAGATAATTGCAAGCTTGTAAGATTTGAATAATATAAAATCATGCGAATTAAGCTACAATATTTAGGCTGCACAATGATTGTACCTTGAGTGGTTCTTGAGGTGCCACTACGAGCTGTTGTTGCTGGAATGGTAACGCTCCATAGAGAGGCAAGACTTCAACGGCTGATGAACTTGAGCGACGGTGGCGCAGTTGGTCCTGCAGCAGCCGCACGGTGTGTTTGACCTGTAGCACAATCAATTCCCCGCACGCTGAGAATCAAGTCAGTGAGGCCTACACCGAGAAGCAAGTCAGCTAGTGGCTTAAAGTACGGCCAATCGAGATGAAACAAAAGAAATAGAGATTCCATCTTTTAAACAAAGATCCCGCCTTCCACTCAAATAAAGCTCCTGATTTGCGTTAATTTCACACGTCATTGCTATATTAGAGCTTATTCTTTTGTCTCACCTCTCCTTCGCCTGGCATAAAGCAGAGCACGTCGCCGTCTGGATGCGCAGCTAGGGCAGTTAGGCACGCGGAGGCTACCTAATGTACAAATAAATAGATAGGGACAGGTCAGGATGATATGTAGAAGAAACCTTGTTACCCCTTCAATTTATATTTCAAGAAGTCTCTTCAAGCCAACACGAGCATACCTGTGCTTCAAGCTCCCTCGGCTTTAAGGAAGTAGCTGCCATAGGAGCCCCGCCGCGGCCTAAATACTTGATGTCTACAGGGTAGGCACGCCCCAAAGATGTGAGAAGCCGGCCCTCCGGCATCAAGCATGCTTCCGTTTCCTCCTCTTTTGCTTTTACCCCAGCTGATGCTGCAACAGACCTCTCCTCTGCTGCGTTGTTGCTTTCTTCGTCTGAGGCAGCTTCCAGGGTTCTACTTGTGGTGGTGGTGGTATCGGTGGTGGTTGAGTCACTTTTCTTGCCAACGAGCCTAGTGGCGAGAGTATCACCAATGGTGGCTGACATCACAACCACGCGCAGACCTTGGCAGTTACCTTTCAAAATCGGCCCAAGGCACAAAACAAAAGTATTGCAAGCAAAGGAAATGCGCGGTTGTTGAGATCACTGGTCTTTGGGTTGGCGTTCGTGCTCTCTCAAAGACAGGAATGCACGCATGAGTACGCATTATACAAGGATAGTGTTAGAGAACTTCGATAAAACAGAGTGTGCACACATGTACCACGACGTTGTGAGTCTAGGAGGAGTGCTAAGCAAAGGTCAGCATCAAGAGAACGCTCGTGAAATTCGTCTAGTACGACGCAGCCCACTCCAGTTAAACCATTGCTGGCTCCTCCTCGCCGCAGGCGTTGCAAGAGCACCCCTTCGGTAACGCATTCTATTCTAGTAGCCCGCGACACTTTGCTGTCAAACCTCACTCGGTAACCTACGCGCTTTCCTACGGGTTCAGCTAAAGCGCTGGCCATGCGTTGTGCAGCTGCTTTTGCTGCCAGCCGCCTCGGCTCAAGCACAACGATGTTTCGGCCTTGAAGCCACGTTGGCTCCGCCAACAAAAGCTCGAGTGGCACCCGCGTTGTCTACCATCAGAGCAGTACAAAATAAATTCAAGAATGATTTTTTAAAAAGTCATTTCGAGGAATATGCATGGATGTATGCATATCAGGAGTGAAAGATATCATATGGGCTTTCGCGACTTGCGAGGGTTAGGTAGATGCTTTGTAAAGAGGCCTACACAATATGATTAGGAACGCTAGCAATGTGGTCTATAGATTCGTATACACTTTCGATGACTTAAGTTGTATTTCGACCTTGCCGGCTCCGGGAGGTGCTTCAAGTACTAGCGCTGAGGATTCGTCGAGTGTGCGTAGGACGTCGGGCAGTATAGCATCTATCGGCAGCCCTGACGAGTCGATGCTACTACTAGGGGTGCTCCTAGGCACTAGCCTTGAAAGTGATGAACCACACTGCACTTGAAATGTGCTCGAAGCATGGAACAAGCAGAAAAAGCACATCAATTTCATGACCATCGCAGTCTTGATTTGTGCCATTAGATACATCGCGATTCTTATTTTGTTCAATGTTATAAGCAGCTACGGCTAGTGAATAATGACGCAATCGTTAGCATCTTCTGCAACTGCTGAGAAATGCAATGGATTGCTCTGAAAGTGCAAGATGGCAGCGAGCACGTTCGATCCTAACGAAAGCAGTTAAAGCCAGGCTTCTCAGCAGGGCCCCTAGCCTTCATAATCTTCTTGTGATTATTGATGATCTATCTGATGTTGATATTTGCTGAAGAGCTGTTGAAGAGTGTTGTGTGTTGTGTGTTGTACGAGGTGGCCGAGCCGTAAAATAATCGTAAATCCCTTCCAAAGGTATAGTGTGCGTCATTTCTCTGCACAAAAGTGTAGCTCGTCTCTGCTCGCCTCAGGCTCGCCTCGTAATTTTCTACGAAGTAAATCGTCCTTTTGTAGACGACTTCAGTATTAATCTCCTCGACGTGTTCCCAAATTCAAGCTTTCTGATTGCCTGACGAAGCTACGTGCAGCATCTAGAGCGAATAGTATCATTAAAAGATGTCTTTTGGTAACCTCTTCAATCCGGATGCAAAGAAAAATCAGGACCAGGAAAAGGTCGCAATTCGGCGCGAATGCGAGCGCGTGAGGCAGCTCGCTTTGGGTCACATTCCAGCCGAGTTCCAGGAAGGACTTCATGTGAACGTAACGGAGGTGCGTAGCTCTTCTTTTGTTTAGTCAGACCTTTTTGTGGCTAGCGGTGCGTTGGCGACTATTTGATTTTACTTTCTGACGCTTTGGAGAAGACGAATGGACTAGAGGTCGAGAAAGGTTGTGGAGATGAAAAGGAGTGTATCAGGGAGTGGAAACTTCTGATATTCCTTATGTGTATTTGCTCTATTAGGTGGTCTGCGGCGACCCTACTTGCGCGCCCATTGACACAATGATTCAGCTCACATGGCAAGCCGGCTTAAGCAAGCCACTAGGGATACCCAAAAGCTCGGCAGAGGTTACCGAAGAAGACGTCGAGGTGAGGCAAAAACTAAGTGGAGTTTGTGACAGCGCCCTAGGTGCTGCATTCTCCACGTGAATTTTCATGTATTGGCACCTTTTTGTGCCAGTGAGATTCTGTATGGTGACAATTTTCTTCGAAGTTGAAGGAACCCGAGAAGGAGCTTGGCCAAGACGGGCGCGATCCGTTTATTGTACAGCTGTCCTACAGCAGAACTGAGGATCAGTGTATCTATCTTTGAGCACCAACCAACACATCTAGAATAATTCACTTTTTTAATGGACTGAGGTAATTGCTCGGTTCGTTGTATGTTACTTCGTTATCTCTTTCGTCTCTTCGGGTGACAACGTCACACAGGACGTGTTCGCGGAAGAGTCGGTAGATTTGGAAGCGTGGTCCGCGGGGAAAGAGCACGTGGTCGTGCTGCGCTTTGAAGTGGGCAGCCGGGTGGAGTGCCGCATTGGGGCAGACCCCGTCACCGGCTGGGGCGCGGGCACCGTCGTGAAGCAACAGTATGCTCACATGACCACACCCTGTACCATCTTTACCTTGAAAATACACTACCCCAATTTTCTCATTTAGGTCTGAGATTCATCACTATCTACTCCTACTTCTTAATACTTGGATTTTCCTCGTACTTATGGACAAGCGATCACACGCGTGCATGTGTTCTATTCTACCTCCAGGTACCGCGAAGCGAACTGGCCGCCCGGGGTGTTTGCGCCCTACCAGATTCAGCTCGACGACGGCCGGCTCATCTTTGCCCCCCACGACGCCGACCAAGTGATCCGCAAGCTGCAAGGTGGAGACGGAGGTGGTGAGGACGGTGGAGCAGAGGGTGGTGGTGGAGGCGCGCAAAGCATGCCCCCAATGCCCGAGCACGACGCAGAAGACGACGGAAACATGTTTTAAGTAGGGCAGGCCACACTCCCCAGCAGATTGAAACGCGGAATAGGCGCCAGCAGTAAGCTTAAAAAACCTGCCTATCTAGTGACCTCTTTGCTCTATAGTCCGTTTGTTGTCGAAGTTTGAATCTGCGCTCTCCAATTCTAACGCCGCATCAAATTTTAGAAGTGCCGAGGCGCGAGGACTACGACTTGGCTGAGAATTACGCCCGTTTTTCGTAAACGATACGAGATTTCGTTTCGATTTCGTCAAAAGAGAGCACGTAATAACGCCGAAATAACGCGAAATCGGGCGTTATTCAGCGAAATAACGAAAAATACGGCAAATTTTGACGATACGGTTTATCGTAATACCCAGCCAAGGACTACGAGGCGTTGCCCTTTTTCCTTTACTTTACAGGGTTCATGAGAGTAAAGATGAATATTGCATTGCGCAAAAGGACACTCAGCCCAGTCAGACTTGTTCTGGAGGATTCATCAAAACGCAGCTTTA
>Ga0307930_1001533_pt1 | contig 18328 bp, 22 predicted proteins | sample OrgLakmetageno46_FD_203161 | JGI IMG/M metagenome (GOLD analysis project Ga0307930, IMG submission 203161) | Saline water microbial communities from Organic Lake, Antarctica - #46 | ecosystem: Environmental > Aquatic > Non-marine Saline and Alkaline > Saline | place: Antarctica: Organic Lake...
GCCTGCCCATCGCCCGTTCGCCGTGGCTCATGCCGTTCCCTGGCCAGGTGAAATGGCGGTGTTTCGCAGCCCATCGACGGATGGATTTGAACTGCTGACCACCTTTGGCGGCCGTGCCCGGATCGGCGCGCTGGTCTCGGATTTCTATTCTGGTCCGACATCGCGGTTTGATCTCAGTAATGCGCTGGTGATCGATCTGCTCTCCGGCACGCTGGAAAGTGTCACCGATCTGACACTGTTCGGCGGGGCCAATGCGCTGGCCATCGAGAGTTCGCCCGGCACATGGGAGATCATGCAGGCGGGCGTGGCAGAACTGATCGCGCCGAGCCGCTACAGCCTGACGCGGCTACTGCGCGGACAGCGCGGCACCGAGGGCGCGATGGGCAATCCGGCTCCGGCAGGCGCACGGGTCGTGGTGCTGGACGCGGCGATGGCGTCATTGCCGATCGCCGAGGCCGATCTCGGGCTGCCGTGGAACTGGCGCATCGGCCCCGCAAGCCGGGCTGTCAGCGACGAGACCTATGTGGCGCAAGCCTTCACGCCGGTGGGCGTGGGTCTGCGGCCGTTCTCAGTGGCCCATGTTGAGCAGCCATGGCGCAAGCCGCACGCGCCCGGCGATTTGACGATCCGCTGGACACGGCGGTCCCGCGCACTCTCGGCGGACAGCTGGGGTGCGGTCGAGGTGCCGCTGATCGAGGAGGTTGAATCCTATGAGGTCGAAATCCTCGATGGTGCTGCGGTCAAGCGCACGCTGACCGCCTCCGCAGCCAGCACGATCTACACTGCAGGCCAGCAGGCTGCCGATTGGGGTGCGCCGCTCGGGCCCGGCGACACGCTCGACATCCGCTTCTTCCAGCTCTCCGCCCTGATCGGGCGGGGTGCGGCCAAAACCGTCACGCTAACCTTCTGAAGGCCAACCCATGTCCGACACCACGACCAAACTGCTACTGCCCTACATTCTGGCGGCGCAGGCCCAGAAGCATGTCACCCACAACGAGGCGCTGCGCATCCTCGACGGGCTGATCCAGCTTTCCGTTCTCGACCGCGACCTGACCGAGCCGCCTGGAGGTCCCGCCGACGGCGACCGATACGTTGTTGCCAGCGGCGGCACCGGTGACTGGGCGGGCTGGGACCTGAATGTCGCGGTATTCACCGATGGCAGCTGGCAGCGCCTGCCGCCCCGCGCAGGCTGGCGCGCATGGGTCGAGGACGAGGAATTTCTGCTCGTTTACGACGGCTCCGCATGGGTCGGAACCACGCCTGCTTCCTTGCAGAACCTCGCGCTGCTCGGGCTGGGCACCACCGCCGACGCCGTCAACCCGTTCTCGGCCAAGCTGAACGCGGCACTCTGGACAGCCAGGACCGTGGCGGAAGGCGGGAACGGCGATCTCTTCTACACCATGAACAAGGAGGCTGCGGGCGACGATCTCGGTTTGACCCTGCAGAGCGGCTTCGTGACAAAGGCGCTTGTCGGTCTCTTCGGGTCGGACCAGTTCCGCCTCGCGGTTTCGACCGATGGCAGCACCTTCTTCGACGGTCTGATCATCGACAACGCCAACGGCATCGTCGATCAACCGCAGCTGCCGCGCTTCAAGGCGTACACCAACTACGACAACTATGTCGGCGTCGGCACCTGGACCAAGATCGGCCTCAACAATACCGATTACAACGATCAGGGTACGTTTGATGCCGGAACCAGCCTCTTCACCGCGCCCGTCGATGGGACATACCTCTTCGGCGCAACGCTGCTCTACAAGATCAACGCCAGCGCGACGGCGAGGATGCGCGGGCGACTGGTGCTGAACGGCGCGACCGAAATCCGGGGTTCTTTCGGCGAGATCTCCGCCACCCACGTCACGCTCGCCACCGCCATCTGGCTGCAGACCATGGTGCCGCTCACTGCGGGCGATACCGTCGAGTTGCAGGGCTATTTCCGGGTCGCGGACGGCTACTTCGCTGCCGATCACACGTCCTTCTGGGGCTGCAAGGTCGGCTGAGCGGTGGGAGGATGATCCGATGACACCACCCCGATACGAGGGCTTCGTGCGCATGCCTGATGCCGAGTTCGAGGCCATGCTGGCACGCGCAGCCGAGAAAGGTGCCAAGCGGGCGCTCGCAGATGTCGGCCTTGATGGCAATGAGGCCGCGCTGGACATCCGTGATCTGCGTTCGTTGCTCGATTGCATCCGGCTGGTGCGCCGCACCGCCATGCAGACCGCCGTCCGCATGATCACCACCGGCGTGATGTTGGCGTTGCTCGCGGGCATCGCGATCAAGCTCAAGATCTTCGGCGGCGGTCCGTAGCCGCCCATCGCGACAATTCACGCACCACCCTCAACCCGCCCATGTGGCGGGCTTTTCGTTTCTGGAGGACTTCATGACCACGGCCTTTTACGACCATTTGCGCGACGTGCCAGAGAATGCCTGGCGCTGGACCAACTTCTCGCCCGCCGAAATTGCCTGCCGCGGCACTGGCAAGCTGCTGATCAACGCGCCCGCGCTCGACAAGCTGCAAGCGCTACGAGACCGGCTGGGGAAACCGCTGATTGTCCGTTCTGCGTATCGTAGTCCGGAGCACAACCGGGCTGTCGGCGGCGCGGCACGCTCGAAGCACATGGATGGCACCGCCTTCGACATCGCAATGGCGAACCATGACCCCGCGGCATTCGAGGCGGCGGCACGCGCTGTTGGCTTCCTCGGCTTCGGCTTCTATCCGCGCTCGGGCTTCATCCATGTCGATCTTGGCCCAGCACGCCAGTGGGGTGAGCGCTTCCCGGTCCGGGCGACGGCCTTCGCCGAGGACACGCCGCCTGCGCGCGAGGTGCTGGCCGAGAGCCGAACCATGAAAGGTGGCGGGGCGGCCGGAGTCGCGACGCTGGGCGCGGCCGGGGTCGAGGTCGCGCAGAATGTCCTGTCTGACACGCAGGCCGCCGTTCTGCCGCTCGTGCCGTATCTCGATACGCTACGCTGGGTGTTCATCGCCGTGGCGCTGGCTGGCATTGCTGTCACGATCTATGCGCGCCTCGACGACTGGAAGCGGGGGCAGCGATGATCGCAAGCATTCTCGGCGGGATCGCCGCCACCCCATGGGCGAAGGCCGCGCTGCGCTACGTTGCGATCGCCCTCACCATCGTCCTGTTCCTCCTTTCGATCCGCCGCACCGGTGAGCGCGTCGGTCGCCTGGCGGAACGCACTGAAACGAGGGAGAAGGCCAATGACGTCCAACGCCAGATGCTCGATGCGGCCGCTCGCCGTCCTCGTGATCGCGACGATCTTGCTGACCGGCTGCGCGACGGCGGGTTTTGAAGCGACCGGCTCGGCGGCATGTCCGCCGGTCGTGGAATACAGTCGGGAAATTCGGAATCGCGCGATGGAGGAACTCGCTCTGCTGCCGGAAAGATCGGCCGTCGTCGAGATGATGGCCGATTATACGGTATTACGGGAACAAGCCCGCGCGTGCACTGACCTCTGATGTGTTGCCAGTTTCAGACTTGGCCGTCAGGCAGCGGAATAGCTGGAAAAGATTTCTGTCGAACCGTCGCGGCGGATTAGAAAGACCTCGTAGGATTCGCGTTCGGTTTCCGGCCCCATACCAGGGGAGCCGTAGGGCACCCCAGGTACCGCAAGTCCGACGGCGTCAGGGCGTTCATCCAGCAGACGGCGAATGTCGGCAACCGGAACATGACCCTCGATCATGTAGCCGTCGATCCTGCCGGTGTGGCAAGAGATCATCTCCTGCGGGATGCCGTTGTCGAGCTTGTAGCGGGCAAGCAGCGTTCCCATGCTCGGCTCGACAGTCACATCGAACCCTTCAGACTGCAGGATCTCGACCCATGCCGTGCAGCATCCGCAATTGGGGTCCTTGAGGACGTGAATCGCTGGCCTGACTTCAGCCATCGCGGGGACCGCGGCCGCGACTGAGGCAGCGCCAGCGCAAAGCATCAACCCGCGGCGCGAAATCTTGGACTGCATGAAGATATCTCCTTCGTCGGATCGGTTCTGCTGCGAAAATCTCTGCGGAACCGCTTGTTTTCTCATTAACGTCTACTCCCGGAGAAGCTTGTGCATTCTACCGGAGTTTCAAGTCCTCAGTTCTTCTTGAACAGGCCGAAGTGGAAGCGCTGCACGCTGCCCCAAGGCGTGTGGTGATCGTGCATCAAGGACTGGATCAGCCGATAGTCCGGACCCAGCCGTTCCGCGAGATGAGCCGCGTCATAACGGGCAACCGGCAGTCCGCTGCATTTTTCCGGGCCATCCGGCGCGAAGGTGCCGATGATGGCATGGCCCTCAGGGACGAGAGCCCGGTCCATGACCTGCAGATAAGCCTCTTGATCGGCCGCGTCGGTCAGGAAATGGAACGCAGCCCTGTCATGCCAGACATCGAAGCGCCCTGCCGGGTGCCAATCCAGGACGTTTGAAACAACCCATTCAACGGGGGCATCGTCAGGCAATCGCGCACGGGCCTTTGCCAGCGCCGTCTCCGACAGGTCGAGCACGGTGATGCGGTGAAAGCCCATTTCCAGCAGGCAATCCACCAGCCGCGACGCCCCCGCGCCAACATCGACGATGGCGGCATTGCTGGTTGCCCCCGTCGCAGCAATCAGGTCGAGCGAGACCTGCGGACGAACCTCGAACCAGCTCGTCTCGGCCTCAGCCTTGCTCTGGTAGACGTCTTCCCAGCGGTTCGGTTCTTCAGCCATCAACCGTTCCTCACAGATCGACCCGCCGCAGCCGCAGCGCGTTGGAAATCACCGAGACCGAGGACAGGCTCATCGCGGCCGCCGCGATCATTGGCGAGAGCAGAAGCCCAGTGATAGGGTAGAGCAGCCCCGCCGCGATCGGCACGCCAAGGGAGTTGTAGGCGAAGGCGAAGAACAGATTCTGCTTGATGTTGCGCAGGGTCGCCCTCGCCAGTTTCCGCGCCCGCACAATGCCCATCAGGTCGCCGCCCAAGAGGGTGATCCCGGCGCTTTCCATCGCCACGTCGGCCCCGGTGCCCATGGCGATGCCGACATCGGCGGCGGCCAGCGCGGGGGCGTCGTTCACGCCATCGCCCGCCATGGCGATCTTGTGGCCGTCGCGGCGCAACTGGTCGATCAGGTCCTTCTTGGCCGCGGGCAGGATGCCGGCGCGTACCTCGTCGATACCGAGCTTGCCCGCGACCGCCTGCGCCGTGCGTTCATTATCGCCCGTCGCCATGATGACGCGCAGCCCTTGCGCATGAAGTTCCTTGATCGCCTGAGCGGTGCTGTCCTTGATCGGGTCGGCCACGGCCACGATGCCCGCGAGCGCCCCATCGACAGCGATGAACATCGCGGTCTTTCCGTCAGCCCGCAGAGCGTCGGCTCTAGCCTCGGCCTGGGTCGTATCAAGGTCCATTTCCTGCATCATTGCAGTGTTTCCAAGTGCGACGGCGCGCCCGCCAATTTGTCCGTGCACACCCTTGCCGGTGACAGCCTCAAACTCGGTGGCCTCTTGCCGGGCGGCGCCCGCCGATTCGGCCCCCTCCACGATCGCTTCGGCCAGTGGGTGCTCGGACCCGCGTTCAAGTGCCGCGGCCAGCGACAGCAGGTCGGCCTCTGCCACATCCCCCAACTCAACCGTGTCCGTCAGCGTCGGCTTGCCCATGGTCAGGGTGCCGGTCTTGTCGACGATCAGCGTATCGACAGACGCCATCCGCTCCAGCGCCTCGGCATCCTTGATCAGCACGCCCGCTTGCGCGCCGCGTCCCGCCGCCGTGGTGATCGAGATTGGCGTCGCCAGCCCGAGCGCGCAGGGGCAGGCGATGATCAGCACCGAGACGGCTGAAGCGATGGCAAAGACCAGCGCAGGTTCTGGCCCAAAGATCATCCACACGACGAAGGCGAAGATGGCCGTGCCCACAACGGTCGGCACGAATATGGCGGAGACCCGGTCCGCCAGTCCCTGAATCGGGGCGCGGGACCGCCGGGCGTTCGACACCATCTCCACGATCTGCGCCAGCACGGTCTCGGCCCCGACCTTGCCCGCCTCAATCACCAGAGAGCCGTTCATGTTGATCGTGGCCCCGGTTACCGCATCGCCGGGGCCTTTTTCGACCGGCATCGACTCGCCGGTCAGCATGCTTTCATCCAGAGAGGAGCGTCCCTTGATGACCTCGCCGTCCACCGGCACGGCATCGCCAGGACGCACACGCAGGCGGTCACCTTCCATGATATTTTCCAACGGCGCGTCGTATTCCGTGCCGTCCGGCAGGATCCGCCGCGCGGTCTTCGGCGCGAGGTCCAGAAGCGCGCGGATCGCATCCCCTGTGCGTTCGCGCGCGCGCAGTTCCAGCACCTGCCCAACAAAGACAAGCGCCACGATTACGACTGACGCTTCAAAGTATGTGCCGACGCCCGCGCCCATGCTATACTGTTCAGGGAAAAGGCCCGGCAGGAACGTCGCGAAGATCGAATAGAGATAGGCCGCCGAAACGCCGAGGCTGATCAGCGTCCACATGTTCGGTGAGCGGTTCACCAGCGAGTCCCATCCACGCTTGAAGAACGGCCATGCCGCCCACAGCACGATTGGCGTCGCCAGCGCGAACTCGAGGTAGCTTGCCATCTGATGCCCGATCCAGTCGCGCACCGGCAGGCCGACCAGCCCGCCCATGGTCAGCACAATCAGCGGCACCGCCGCCGCCGCCGAGATCCACATCCGCCGGGTGAAGTCGGTCAGCTCCTCGCTGGGTTCGTCCGAGGGAACCATCGGCTCCAGCGCCATGCCGCAGAGCGGGCAGGCTCCGGGCGCGTCGCGGATGATCTCGGGGTGCATCGGGCAGGTGTACTGGACGTCTGCGGGCGCTGCCTTCTGCACCCCTGCGGCGCGGCCCGACGCGTAGTGCCACGGGTCGGCCTTGAACTTTGTCTGACATTTCTCGGAGCAGAAATGGAAGGTCTCGCCCCCAAACGCCGCGTGTCGCCCGTCGGGCTTGACCGCGACCGTCATCCCGCAGACCGGATCCTTTGCCGTCTCGGCTCCGGCCGGGATGCCGGGTGCCGCGTGATGATGATCGTGGTCCATGAGGTGCCAGCCTTTCAGTTGTTTCTCAGCCTAAGGCTTCCAGTCATTGGAAGCTCAAGCTATTTCTCAATGATCATCGTGAGCGCCTTCCCTGACCGGATTGCGCGCGAGGAAAACCCGGACGAACAGGAACACCAGCGCCATGCCGATGAGGCCGATCACGACGATCAGCGGGTCGGTTTGCCACTTCATCGTGGCGAAGGCGGCCAGCACTACGGCATCGAGGGATATCGCCGTCAGCAACACCCAGCCACGTGCGCCGATCTCCTCGCGCAGATGCCGGAACACGCCGAAGTGGATTATCATGTCCATCACCAAATAGAAGAAAGCCCCAAGCGAAGCGATCCGGCTGAGGTCGAAGAAGACCGTCAGGAAGCCTGCGATCACGACAGTGTAGACGAGCGTATGGTCCTTGATCGTGCCGGGCATCCCGAAATGGCTGTGGGGGATCATCTTCATGTCGGTCAGCATCGCGAGCATGCGCGAAACCGCGAATACGCTGGCGATCAGCCCGGAAGCCGTGGCGACCAGCGCAAGCGCCACCGTCAGGTAGAAGCCGGTCTGACCGAGGGCGGGCTGGGCTGCTTCGGCAAGCGCGTAGTCCTTGGCCGCCACGATGCGGTCGAGCGGCAGGCTGGAGCCGACCGCGAAGGCGACAAGCAGATAGACGACCACGCAGATCGCAATGGACAGGATTATAGCCCGGCCGACGTTACGGTGCGGGTTGGTGACCTCTGCGCCGCTGTTCGTGATCGTCGTGAAGCCCTTGAAAGCGAGAATTGACAGCGCAACCGATGCCACGAAGCCGGTGGCACCGGCGTCCCCGCCCGTCGCCTCGAACGACAGACCACTGGCCCAAAGCGCGGAAACGCCGAACAGCGCGATGCCGCCGACCTTCAGCACGGCCATGACGATGGACAAAAGCCCGACCGAGCGGGTGCCCGAGGCATTCACGAGATAGGCGAAGACGATCAGCCCGACGCCGAGAACCGGAACCAGAATGCTGTCGGCATCGCCGCCGAACGCCCGCAGCGTATAGGTTCCGAAGGTGCGCGCGACGAGACTTTCGTTGATGACCATCGACAGCGCCATAAGGAGCGAGGCTCCTGCCGCCACTGTCGTCGGCCCGTAGGCTTTCTCCAGGATCATCGCGATACCGCCCGCCGACGGATAGGCGTTTGACATCTTGATATAGGAATAGGCACTGAACGCGGTCACGATTGCACCGACGACAAAAGACAGCGGGAAGAGCGGCCCGGCAAGTTCCGCGATCTGTCCGGTCAACGCGAAAATGCCCGCGCCGATCATGACGCCGGTGCCCATGGCCACTGCGCCGGGTAAGGTGATGCTGTTTTTCTTGTAGCTCTGCGCCATCAGAGTTCCTTTTCTGTTTTGCGTCGGGTCGCGATCCAGAGGAGCGGCAATCCGGTGACCAGGCCGAGGCCAAGCACCGCCCATGTCGCCCGCCCGAGGTCGCCGCTGACTGCTTCGCCGCCGAAATGGGCGAGCAGGAAGCTTGCCGGAACAATCCCGGCCAATGTCGCGAGCGCGAAGCGCCAGGCATGCAGGCGGCTGAGCCCGGCTGCATAGCTGATCATGTCGAATGACACGAACGGCATCAGACGGCTGGCAAAGACCATCGCCGTCAACGCATTTTGCGAGCCGAGCAGACCGGCATCGACCCGATCACCAAACACCCGTCGCAAGACATCGTGCCCCAGAACTCGCGCGAGGCCAAATGCGATCAGCGCCCCGAGTTCTGCGCCTATCGCGACCTGTGCCGTACCCCAGAGATGTCCATAAGCCGCTCCGGCGGCCAGCGCGATCGGCGCGCTCGGGATCGGGCTCGCCACGACAGCTACGGTCATGAGCGTGACGATCAGAACCGGCCCCCAGAGGCCCGCGCGCACCACCAGCATTTCGAGATGCTCGCCGTCCATGAGCTCGCGTGCTTCGGTGAACACCGATGGTGCGAACTGCCACACGCCGAGCAGGGCGATCCCGACGATCGCAAGCGCCGCGAGGATGGCGGCGCGCAGCTTCATATCAGATCGCCTCGACGGCCTTTGCCAGAAGGTCGCGGACCTCGCCCGCGACGGCCGTCAGTTCAGCGTTTTCTATCGCCTGCATCGAGGCCACCGGGTCGATTGCGCTGACCTCGACTCCGCCATCGACCTCGCGCAGGATCACGTTGCAGGGTAGCATCGCACCAACCCGCGGCTCGATCCCGATCGCCTGATACGCCATCTTCGGGTTGCAGGCACCCAAGATTCGATAAGCTGGCATCTCGACATCAAGCTTCTTCTTCATCGTCGCCTTGACATCGATCTCGGTCAGCACGCCGAAGCCGTTGTCGGCCAGCGCCGTGCGTGTTCGGGCATCAATGTCTTCGAAGGATACCCCCTCGAAGGTGCGGTTGATCGTGTAGTTCATTGCGGCATCCTTTCCGTCGAAATTATCGACCGCATGGTCCGGCCCCTGCCGAGGCGCGTGTCCGGGCTGCCGCATCGGGCACAAGGCCACGCTTCGAAGTTCTTTACCTCGTCGCCATGGTATCCTTGATTGCAGCGCACAGGGTGATGCAGATCAGTGTGCGTTCCGCTCATTTCCGATTTTATGATGACAGAGCGGCCTTTGCCGCCACATTCAAGGAGATGTCGGATGAGACACGGGATTGCAGCATGTTCGGCGACCTTGGCCACTACAGCGGCCCTGACGGCCAACATGGCCCTGGCGCAAGCCGATGAAATGGCCAACCGGGATGCACCCTTCTATCACGGGCATGATATGATGTGGGGTGGTGATCAATGGGGAGGGTTCGGAATGGTACTTGGTCCGATCTTCATGATCCTGATCCTGGTCGGGATCGTCGTTGGTGCAATCTACGTCCTGCGGCTGTTTGGCGTGGCCGGCAGTGGCCAGCCGGCACATGATCGGGCGCTGATGTTGCTCAAGGAGCGCTACGCAAAGGGTGAAATCGACACTCAGGAATTTGAAGAGCGCAAGAAACTGCTGGCGCACTGACTGATGTCAATATGGCAGGAGTTCCGATGTGCCAAGCTCAGCGATGTAGGTGGGCAGTGGTCATTCTCAGAACAGATAGGAATACAATGAACCGGATCGTATACATCGTCGGCCTCGTGGTCATTGTCTTGGTCATCCTGGGATTTTTCGGCCTTCGTTAAGTGCAGACATTCTCGTAACCAAACAATTGGAGACAAAGCTATGTCCAGCGATAAAACCCCAAAATCCGACGACGCCGACCACGGCCTTGGTGCCAAAGGCACCATATCTCAAGCAGGGCGTTCAGGTGGGCGTTTGCCGCGTGACATCGGCACGCAGGATGAACTGAAGCGGGCCAACGAACGCCCCGCCGGCAAGACCCGTGTCACCAAATCCGACGAAAAAGACGGGTAGCCGGAGTGCATTTGAGGCCTCACGGATCTTCTGATCAACGCGTTCGAAGTTGACATGTCGTGTGCGAGATAAGGTGAACTGAGCCGATGACAATATCCTTTTCAGGGTGCGAAAAATGATGCGCGGCAACTTCAAATTCATTTCAAGGATATGGGACCGACTGCCCGCCAGTCTCGGGTTTTTGCTAATCCTGTTGGATTCCCTGGAGTCGGCACGGCTCGGATGGATCGACCACTGGAACTATGCTTTCGGCCGGGAGCGTGGGCAGGCGATCAGCGATGACGATCATGCGTCTCCGGGATACAATTAGGGTGGAAATCGCTGCTTAAAGTTTCGGAGGCGTTTTGAAGGCGACTCAACGAACCTGTGGCTGACAGTAGAAGTCTAGTGTGGATCCGCTTCCCTCTGCAGCCTCCTGGCCAGAGGCGCGATGGTGAGGCCTTGCACGATGATCGAGAAGACGACGACAATGAACGTGGCGGTGAGGATCAGGGGCTTCCACTCGTAGTCTGGCAAGCTGAGCGCGAGAGCAACCGAGATGCCCCCCTTGAGCCCGCCCCACGTCATGATCGGAACCACCCCACGCGAATATTCTCGAAACGGATTGATCAATGTGACCGGCAGCCCAACAGCGACAAGGCGTCCGATCAGAGACAGGCCAATCGCTGCAACCCCAGCCGTGATCGTATCCACGTTCAGCGTGACGACGAAGACTTCGACGCCGATGAGAAGAAACAGAACGGCATTGAGAATCTCGTCGATGACGGTCCAGAACCCGTTGAGGTATGTCTGGGTCTGGTCCGACATGCCATGTTTGATGCCGATATCTCCGATGAACAGCCCGGCCACCACGGCCATGATCGGACCTGAAACATCAAGCGCCACGGCAAGCTGGTAACCCCCCAGGGCCAGCCCGAGCGAAAGCAGGATCTCCAGGGGATAGTCGTCGATCCGGCGCATCACACGATAGACCAGAAATCCAAGGACGCCACCGAGCAGCGCGCCGCCGCCAACTTCCTTCATGAAAAACAGGATGATGCCGATTGGATCGGCGGTCGAATGTCCGCCGACCGGTTGAAAGGCCAGACCGACCAGCACCAGAAATACCACGTAGCCGACGCCGTCGTTGAACAGCGACTCCCCGATGATTTTGGCCTCAAGCGACTTCGGCAGTTTGGCTTGGCTCATGACGCCCAGCACGGCCACCGGATCGGTTGGAGAGATCAGCGCGCCGAAGACCAGTGCGACCAGCAAAGGTATGCCGGTGACCCAATGGAAGCCTAATCCGACGATTGTGACCGAAAGCGCCACCCCCAGCGTCGCCATGGCCGCGATCGTCCATGCCTGTTCGCGCAGATCCTCGACGCGGACATGCAGGGCGCCTGCGAACAGCAGTAGGCCCAGCATTCCTTCGAGTAGGGTCCGGGAAAACTCGGCGTCGGCCACGAACCGTCGCATCTCCTCGGCAACGCCCAGATCGGGCCGGAATGCGTCCAGACCGAGAACGCAGAGGGATGCGACAAACGCAACGATCAGGATGCCTATGGCCGGTGGCAGTCGAAAAACGATGTGATTGATGGCTCCAAACGCCCCGGCGAAGACGATCAGTAGCGTGCCGATCTGGAGAGCGTTCATCGAGACTTCCCTTCTAGTGGGCGGCGATATTTTGCGTCTGAACCCGCAACGCGGTGTCCATCCGCAGAACCGCCAATGGCGGCAAGTCGCTGCGGCCCAACCATTTATTCAAAGCTGCCGACACTGAATGTTTCTTCGCCGCTGTCGAGGGCCGCAATGACAATTGGCATCGCACTCACCTATTTTCATTTGGCCATAACCACCAAGTCTTCACAAACATGATCTGTCTTATCGGTGTCTTGATGACCAGAAGCAGAATTCCGATTGAAAGCAGACACCAGATTGCGGCCACTTCGTTTGGGTTGCTTGTCAGCAACATGGCCAATCGCGGTCCGACCAGAAAGTGGTACACTGTCAGTCGCCAAGAACCATAGATAAGGGGCATCAAGAATGCCGCGAAGAAATAGCTGGGATAGATAGTCAGGAAAGATGCCCAGGAATCTACGGTTATGAAGTTCAGCATGCCGTTTGACGGCACTTCCCAAGCGATATGCCAGTCTCCAGACACTGAACATAGGCGCTCAGCGCACAGTACCTTTCCCAGCGGACATGACCCTGCCCATTCAAACGGGTAAAGCTGCAGAAGCATGATGACTGCTGAGATGAAACAGATTGTATAAACCGGCCATTGAATTTTCTGACGCACGTGATTTGGAATAAAATACATCGACAGCATGTTGATGAAGAAGGGCTGGAAAGTGATGTGCAAGTAGCCCAAGAGAGTAGCGATCTGATTGGACGGCAGGGCGCATTGATCGATGACCGGGTAGGTAAAGGCCTGCAAAAGTTCCATTGAGGAGAAATAACCCAGGGCCATCCACAAGGGTGCCGGTTCTTTCTTGTAGGCTGCGTAAGCTGTGGTCGCGATACCAACAAAGGCCAGCGCGGCTGACGTTTCACCGCTCCAGCACATGGTTTTCTCTCGATATGCAAAACGGTCGAATGGTCACTATCCGTTTGTTTCCTTTTGGCGGTGCTATATGCACGATTGATCCGGGATGTTTTTCAGTCGTCTGTTTTCGGCTTTTGGGCCGATGGGATTTCCTGGCCTGATGGTTTCTTGGCAGGTGTTTGCTTGCCGTGAAGCTCGGGGCCACCCCAGCGTGGGATCGTCAGCTTGTTGTCAGGCCGCCGTCCGGGAAGCCGTCTATCACCCGGCGTGTCGAACGCATCATTGCCGAGGCCCAAACCTGTGCCCGCATGGGTATCGCCAGAAGATCCCCCGAAATCGAAGCCGGGACGGTCGATCTTTTTCCCGCTGTCGTCCGCTGCGTTGGGTTCGTCCAGTGCGGGCTTTTTGTTGCTGTGATTGTTGGGATCATCTGTCACCTTTTGCGACTCGGGCGAAGACGAAGTGACCGGTTTTTCACGATGTTTCATGGTCTTTCTCCTTTCGTGGGAGTGGATTTTGATTTCCGGTCCGGAGGGATCGCGCCATGATGGCCTGAACCAGGCACGGCAAGTGCAAAGTCACTCTCTGCGGACCGAGTTTCCTCCGGCGACGATCCGACGGATCAGCGCTGCCGCAGCCCGGTGCTTTTCGGCATCGGCCTCGGACCCGACCGCGTTCTCATGGGTGGCGGCTGCATCAGTGAGAACACCCATGATTTCTTTCTCGGGCAAAATCTGCGCGTCATTCAGCGCAAGAAGCAGGGCTTCGCAGATGGTAAGCGCGGCCATTCCTGAATGCGTGTGGTCGTCCGTCATGGGTGTTGACCTTTCCGCCAAGTGCGACGCCGGGTTGCGCCTGGGGCTTGCCGAGCAGACTGGCAAGAAATCTGCTATGCTGTGCTGATAGACATCAGTCATCGGTTCGATTTCTTTGGCTAGAACTTCGCCGAGTGTCGAAGAGGGATAAATGATCGAAAACACTCCGCTTGTCCGCAAGCTTGGCGCATTCGTCGCCCTATCGGACACCGAATTGTCGGTGCTTGCGTCATTGCACAAGCGCCGCCGTACTTTCGTGGCGGGGCGCGATCTTGTCCATCAGGGGCAATCAGATCAGGCTGCCTATATCCTCGCCTCGGGCTGGGCCTGTTCCTACAAGCTTCTTGAAGACGGGCAGCGGCAGATCGTGGATTTCCAGATCCCCGGCGATTTCCTGGGGCTTCGCAGTGTGCTTTTGAACGTGTCGGATCACAGCATCGAGCCGGTGACGGATATCGAGGTGACGGAAGTTCATGTTGCCGACCTTCTGGACGCATTTGCGCAGACGCCCCGGCTGGCCACGGCCGTACTTTGGGCCGCGTCCCGGGACGAGGCGATGGTGGTCGAGCATCTTGTGGACATTGGACGCCGCGACGCGGCAGAACGCATGGCGCATTTCCTGCTGGAGCTTGGCGCCAGACTTGCGTTGGTCGGACTGGGGAGCAAGGAGGGCTATGCCTGTCCGCTGACGCAGTACCTACTGGCCGACGCGATCGGGCTCAGTGCAGTCCATGTCAACCGGGTTCTACGGCAGTTGCGCGAAGCAGGAATGGTCACGTTTCGGGACGGGTTTGTTGCATTCGGCGACTATAACCGACTGGCCAAGTTCGCCCAGTTCGATCCGTCGTACATGGATCAGAAAGGGCCGCTTCTCCCTTGACGTCGCTGCGCGTTAGCCTGCCGTCAGATGCGGCCAAGCAGCATCAGAATGACCGCGATGATCAGAACCGTGCCAAGCACACCGGTCCTGGCATGTCCGAAGCCATAACTAGAGCGCGTCTGGTTCAATCAGTTTCATATCCAGCGGCCTTGAAGAAGTTGTAGCATTCGTCAGGGGTGAACAGGTTACAAACATGACCGACCGCCTTCCATAATTCGTCATATGTCCGTGCAGCGGCCTTTCGGATGAGGGCCTTGAGCTTTGAAAATGCCATTTCGATGGGGTTGAGATCGGGGCTGTACTTGGGCAGGAACAGGAACCATGCGCCGATGTCGCTGAGGATGTCGCGGGCCACAGCACTTCTGTGGGCTGGTAGGTTGTCGAGGATGACGACATCGCCCGTGCGCAGGGTCGGGGCCAAAATGCCCCTGACATAGAGCTCGAACATCTCCCGATCCATCGCGCCATTGATCACACCGGTGGCATCGATCCGATCATGTCGCAGACCTGCGATGAATGTCTGGGTGTTCCAGCGCCCGGCGGGGGCATGATCAATCAACCGGTCACCGATTGGGGCCCAGCCGCAGGTCTTTGTCATGTTCGTCTTTAGGCTGGTCTCATCGATAAAGATCAACCGCTCCAGATGGTTGCGCATGAAAGGCTGGCGACGATTGATCCAGATCGCCCGGTCGCGTGCAACATCCGGGCGTTTCTGTTCACTGGCCCGCAGGTCTTTTTTTGTGCGACAGACCAAGCCGTTGCAGCAAACCGCCCACCGAGGAACGGTGCACCTTGATGCCGTGTTCCTGCTCCAAGGCTGCCCGAAGCTCGTCCAGCGTCGTCGCAGGTCCAGCTTCCATCCGCTCGCGCACCCAACTCGCTACAGGGGCCAGCTTGCCATGGCCACGGCGGCCCTGCGGCTTCGGATCAAGTTTGCCGGTTTCCCGCTTCAGCTTGACCATATCGTTCACGAACTTGATCGAAACACGGAAGTGCGCGGCTGACGACCGGTGCGTGTTGCCTTCCTGTACAAACGCCACAACGCGCTCTCGCAACGCAAGTGGATGTGGTTTGCCCATCTGTTATCTCCATATCTGCTCAAAGACATGGAATCATGGATCATGAAGTAAGGGAATCCTGAATCTGGTCAAACCGGACGCGCTCTAAGTCGTGCCATGCAGCAGCTGGGCAGCACCGCCAAAAGGCCGGTTCATCCCGTTACTGTCTCATCTCCAACCGCGACCTGCTACCAACACAGGCATGCGATCTTTTCGTCATGCGTCGAGATGAGGGAGGCTAAGGGTTTACCGTTGCGCTACGATTGGGACTAACTTGGATCAGCGCTGGAAAAAAGAACTTGAGGTAAAAAAGGGCAGATGGCTGGAGAGTGTAACCCGCCAAGGGACTGCCTCCTGACTCACGGTGTATGGCAAGCGACCCGTCGCTGGGCGTCCCGAGATGCGCTCGATCTTCGGATAATACTTGAAAACGGCGCTGTGCCCAATCCTGGGACGGTGACAATAGCGATGCGGCGCTTTCTCCGCAGGAGGACATGAAATGACCACTCCCGAATGGCTCAAACCCGGAATCTATGGTGCTGTGATCGGCGCAGTTTTTATCGGCATCGTAGGATTTTCCTGGGGCGGCTGGATGACTGGCGGAGGGGCGAACAAGATGGCCCACGCCATGGCTCACGACGATGTAATTACGGCGCTGGTCCCTGTTTGTCTTGACGTCTCGCGGACCGATCCTGATCGGATTGAGCAGCTTGCAGCGATCCGAGCCGCCAAGACCTACCAACGACGCGATGCCGTGATGGATTCAGGTTGGGCGACGATGCCCGGCTCTGAGACGCCGGATCGCGACTTGGCGGAGGCCTGTCTCGCAGCACTTGAGATTGATGCGTAACAACGATGACGGCAAATGTCCGTCTTCGAAATAGTCACAATGATTGTCCGGGCCCAAGACGGGTTTGGGAATCGTGCAAAGAACCAAAGGAATAAAAAATGTCTTTCAAAGATCTTACAAAAAGAGCCGCTGCTGCGCTGAAACCAGAACCTGCAGAAGCTCCTGCCAAAAAGCTTGACCTAGAAACCTCTGGGGCGGAAGCGAAGAAAAAGGCAGCAAAAACCAAAGAGGGAGTATCCGAAACTCTGTGTATGAGGCTCAGCCCATGCAGGTTTGACGGGTCATCTGTTGAACCGTTCTGGGTATAGGATAGCGAACTGGTTTCGTGCGGCAACCCATTCTCTGACGCACCGCCCTGCTTTCTCGAAGCTGCGGATGGCGAGGTAGATCAGCTTTGTTGCGGCCTCGTCCGTTGGAAAGCTGCCCCGTGTTTTGGTTGTTTTGCGGATCACCCTGTTGAGGCTTTCAATTGCATTCGTTGTGTAGATGATTTTCCGCACGGCTGGCGGGAAGGCAAAGAACGGGATCACCTCTTGCCAGGCCCGCCGCCATGAGGGCGCGATGGACGGGTATTTCTGGCCCCATTCGGTTTCGAAATCAGCCAGAGCCTTCTCGGCCTCGACGTCATCCGTGGCCTGATAAACCCGCTTTAAATCCTTGGCGACATTCTTACGGTCCTTCCATCCACAGAAGTTCAGGGAATGGCGGACCAGATGCACGATACAGGTCTGGACGGTCGTGTCGGGAAATGCCGCGTTGATGGCGTCAGGGAACCCCTTGAGGCCATCCACAACGGCGATCAGGATGTCCTCCACGCCCCGGTTGCGCAAATTGTTCATCACCGAGAGCCAGAACTTGGCCCCCTCGTTGTTGGCGATCCACAGCCCCAGAACCTCGCGTTCGCCTTCCGGGGTGACGCCCAATGCCACGTAAACGGCCTTGTTTTTAACCTGACGACTTTCCGCGTCGCGGATTTTGACCCGGAGCGCGTCAAGAAAAACGATCGGATACATCGGTTCGAGGGCGCGGTTTTGCCAGTCCGACACCTCCTCCAGAACGGCATCAGTGACACGGCTGATAAGATCGGCTGACACCTTCAGGCCGTAGACCTCTTCGAGGTGAGCACGAATGTCGCGGGTCGAGAGCCCCGCCGCATACAGCCCGATGATCTTGTCATCCATGCCGTCGATCCGGGTCTGGCCCTTCCTAATCAACTCCGGCTCAAAACTGCCATCCCGGTCGCGTGGGACATCAATCGGCACCAACCCATCGTTGCCCTTCAACGTCTTGCGCATCGTACCATTGCGACGGTTAATTTGATCATTTGCAGGCTCGGTCTGAGGCTCGTAGCCCAAATGCTCCGTCAGCTCCGCGCCAAGCATCCGTTCCATAAGGCGGACCTTGAGTTCCTTCATCAGGCCCTTGTCGCCCAGCAAATCGTTTGCGTTCTCAACGCCGCTCAGCAGCTCGTCTAAAAGTTCCTTGGTAATTGTCATCGTTGTCATGCTCCTTCATTTTAGAAGCATGGGCCAAATTACTCATACACAGAAGATCGGACACTCTCACCAAAGATTCCTGAGAAATAGTCAGGAAGTTGTCTTTTTCCACAACGATGACCACCAGTGTAGAGCGTCAACCACCTTGTCCGCGCGCGACAACCATCTTGGCCGGTTTTCAGGCCGCTGAGGTTGGCGTGTCGTTCAATGTTTCTGGTTAGGTGTCTCCTTCGTTTTGGTT
>Ga0307930_1001535_pt1 | contig 18301 bp, 15 predicted proteins | sample OrgLakmetageno46_FD_203161 | JGI IMG/M metagenome (GOLD analysis project Ga0307930, IMG submission 203161) | Saline water microbial communities from Organic Lake, Antarctica - #46 | ecosystem: Environmental > Aquatic > Non-marine Saline and Alkaline > Saline | place: Antarctica: Organic Lake...
CAGGCTTCCAGTCCGGCCCGGGGGACTCTGCAAACGCCGACTAGATGGCACCCTTTCTGTTAGTTACTAAATCCAGTCCCCCCTCGGGGGGGCTCAGAAAAAAACACTCCCTGTAGCTACAATCTATCAAGAGGTCGATCCTTGTTTTCAGAGGCCTGCATTTTTTTGCGCCTCGCCCGAGGGGAGGATTGGTGTTAGTATCTATACAGGGGAAGGGTGCCATTTAGGCGGCATCATAGGAATCCCCTGGTCCGTCCGGCTCGGAAGCCGGATTCGGGGTTCATGTAGCTGTTGTCATACGCAGTTTCGTGTCAAACTTTTCCTTTTCACACATACACATGAATCGCTGGCAAGTCTTTGGAGCCTAGCTAGGCTACTCGACTTACCATTGAGACCTTCAACCTCATGAAAGCCAGTGAGCACTGTCTCGTTTTACTCAAGCGAGCTCATCAATCTGCTTTGATCTAGATTTCCAATGGATTATAAGCGCTAAGCATGCCTAGATTAGTTGTAAACCGCGACGTAAATTGCATCGCGAACTTCAACGAAACGAGCCCGCTTCCAAACAATTACTACTCGTGGATTGTGGCCCTTACGCGAGAATGCATAGTCGCTGGACTAGGCCTCGCATGCCTAGTTCTCGTGCTATGGAATGCTTCAGACACGCTTCGAAACGGCCTGGTAGCGCTTTACATAGTGTTTTTAGCTGCCGTGCTGGGTGGGCGTGGTATAGCGCGCTTAGCGGCAACAGTAGCGTTGCCTTTGCCGCCACTTTTAGGCATGCTCGTAGGCGGCCTCGTTAGCCGCAACGTTCCTACCTTCAAAGACGTTGCTGGCGATCGGATTGACGCAAATATGTCGGCTATACTGCGAACAGCTGCGCTAGTGCTTATTTTGTGCCGTGCTGGCTTAGGTTTAGACCTCGCATCACTGTGTCGGCTGAGGTGGGCGGTACTGCGGCTGGCTGCTCTCCCCTGCTTGGTGGAAGCAACGACTATCGCACTGCTTGCTGCAACTCTTTTGCATTTTCCCGCCGCATGGGCAGCGCTGCTGGGTTTTACAGTGGCAGCCGTGTCCCCAGCCGTAGTGGTTCCTTCGCTTTTGGCGCTGCAAGAACAAGGCTATGGGGTGACCACGGGCATTCCCACGTTGGTGGTGGCTGCAGCTGCCTTGGATGACGTGTTGAGCTTGGCAGGGTTTGGGATATGCTTGGGGCTAGCGCTTCCCACTGCTGCGAAAGGAGGGCTGCTAGGCGGTGCTATCACTGGCCCTGAAGCAGACTTCCTACGAGCGCCTGTGGAGTTGATCCTTGGTCTTGCTTGCGGCTTGTTGGGTGCTTCAATTCTCGTGTGGCTGGCTCCAGCTCCATCTGTAGGAGCAGGTAAACACCTTCACAACTCTCCGCGTAGTGAAGGATCACAGCATCACCTGCGGCTATTGTTGCTCTGTGCAACTGCAATTGCTTTTGGCCTCAAAGCTCTTGGCCTCTCGGGCGCAAGTGCATTGGCGACCCTGACTTTGGCCGCGGCAGCAGCGCATAAATGGCGCCAAGTGGAGCCACCGGATAGTGGCGATAGCCACAATAGCATAAGTGGCGCCACTCCTGCACCGCCGCCACCGCCGTCTGTGGTGGCCGATGTTGGGAGTGGGCTGGGCACGCTTTGGACACGCCTAGCACAACCGTTGCTGTTTGGCCTCCTCGGCGCTGCCGTTGACTTGTCAACACTGACTCCCAGTGTACTGGGCACGGGGCTCTTGATGCTGTGCGTCTCTTGCAGCGTGCGCTTAGGAGTGACCGCAATGGCAGTGAGTGGCCGAGGCTTGCGCAAGCAAGAGCTGCTTTTCGTGGCCATGGCGTGGCTGCCCAAAGCGACGGTGCAGGCGGCCATTGGCGCCGTCGCTCTTGATTACGCGCGCACCGACGAAGAGGTGCTCTTCCTTTGGATATTCTTGAAGTATTGTATCAATGTTGCCAGCTTGAAACAAATCGTTGGCGAAATGTTATTATCGGATTCTGACATGATTATCTGCCAATGCTGATACCAAATGGTTCTTCCCAGATTGCCCTGGGTAGGGATGTGCTTGCGGTGGCTGTACTGTCCATCGTCACGACGGCACCGCTCGGTGCAGTTCTGATCGCCGTGTATGGCCCTAAACTTCTCACAAGGGAGAGTAGGGTGGACAATTCAGAAGAGGGCGCCTCTTCATTATAGTAGTTTATGTGCCTTGTGAGAGTCTACCAATGAGCGAAAAGAAAAGTGATATGGAAGTGCAGGGTAAAAGTAAAAGCTACAGTAGTTCAAAGCTAGTGCCAGGTTCATTGCATGTATAACTAAGCATCTCAATGTCATGGTCTTTGAAGGTTGCCATAGCAATAGGGTCCTTCGTTGAGCTGGCCGGGTTGCTCACTCTCGCTTGCCAAATTGCCAATGGCTCGAGCGCCTTGTGAGTTGCTTCCTGGTTCGATAGCGGACTCCGACTTACAATTACAATTGGTCCAACAGATAACGTGGGGCCTGGCGCTTAGCGCTCAAGAAGGCTTATGAGTGCGACGGGCTTCCTGTTAACATCAACAAGTGACCCGTGGCTGTAAGTATAATCGGCAGTACTTTCACAGTTTCAGCATGTTTCAAAGTTGTCAGCGAGTTGACTCAGGAATTAGTAGCAGCTAAAGATGATCATCAAGGACTTGCGTGCCATATCAGTGAATAGGTTCAAGCGGAGATCGCGGACGCACTCAAGGTACACACCTCCTGAGAACCGATTCTGTGAGGTTTATGCCACTATGGGAGTAAAAGTTTTGTAAAAGATGTTTGGACTGCTATCGTACCTTCCGCCACCATAGCACTTCCGCGAGTCTGTTCCGTCGTTTGGGCGCTATTGACATCAGCAGTTACTTTCATAATCGAATTTTTTGTTGGGCTGGCCACGTCGCACGTATGCCCATGAGCCGGGCGCCACACGGCAGTTGCTGGCAGGTTGCATTACGCAAAAGTAAACTCAGCCCAGTCAGACTTCTTCTGAAGGTTACATTTTTCTGTTGCTATATGTCACAGTAGTGTTTCTTTGTATTTGGGAATTATTAAGTAGACTAGAGTAGACCGCTATCATCACTTCCATATCCACTTAGGCATATGTGCCTGTTTATCTTCTTGTATTGGCCCCTCTCCTAGTATGAGCTGCTTTGCCTTGTTTTTCGGCCCGTTAGCCTTCTAATTCCGGCCCCTCTGGGCATGTGTTTAAAAAATGTATCACACAAGAAGACATACAACCCAATCAGCTTCATTTTGGAGGACTATTTAATTCGTAACTTTTTGCTGTTCGTTGATGTTTCTTTACAATTAGGGAGTACAAGTTCAGGTGCCCGCGCGATGCGCGGCTTCGGAGCAATGTGTTTGCTGCGGAGGAGTAGGTGCGTGTCCTTAGCACCTCAGTGCACGGCCTTGAGATGCCCGTGGATGAGTTCCCTCATAGTGCACGTGGTGCGTGTCCCTTCTTGTGCCCGTAGTCCGCCTTGTGTTCTTGTTTACTGCACATGTACAACAGAACTGTACTGTACTGCGAACGAACTACGAAATTCCATTTTTATTATATAACAGATATTCTAATCTAATGATATACTCGTCCTATCCATACGTGCAAGGTAAGCAAAAGGCACCTTCGAAGCACATTATTAATTACTGAAATGCGCCCATCGAAAGGATCTATGTATATTTGCATTGAAGAAGAGTGCCTCTGGCATCGAGCATTACTGTAAAGGGCGAATGAAATCTCCGCGATTTACCCGTATTTCGATGGACGCTTGATAAAAAGAATCTGCTAGAAATTTAGCGACATGGCAAGTAATAAATCGAAGCAATCTTTTGTTTTGAGGTCGGGAAAAGTATATTCAAGTAAGATTCGGGTAGGTATTTTCTTTTCCCGACCTCATACAACTAATCCTATTGTTTTAGTTTTTGCGATTTCATTAGAATATATGTTGAGCGAACGATCAACCGTGACATCGAAATTAAGAGAGACTATCTTCGATATTTTTATAATAGTTGACAGTTATGATATTACTTTGATTGTATATCAATTTTGTTAAGGTTCTCCTCATTGCCGCTCCGTTCCTCTTATGTCAAAGTCATCGACAATAGATACGTGTGTACACGGGACTGGAAGTGAAAATTAGCAAATTTAATCTGATCATCATTATCATCAATTTTAGACGTGCATAATCATTGGTTCTAACTTTTATTGCCTATTCTTGCCCAGTTTACTTTTGGCACCAGTATTCTATGAGTACAGTAGTCTGTACTGCAAATGTGCCGGAAAGTCTGATGATTTCAAGTTCCAGAGTGATTGCTAGGACTATACTTGTAAAAATATATTGACGAAACGATGGTGCTGTGAAGTCTTAAAGATACCGTCTTCGCGTGTATTCTAAAGGGAATGAGTGAGCGTGAAAGTGACTGACAAAGTGACAACGGGCGACATATCCCAACAAACATTTACCTACAAAGTATAACTTCATAGAAAACAATCATGACAGCCATGACAAGATTTCTTTGCAAAAGATGTCATCGTTATGACGAGTCTAGTCTGATCACAATGAAGCCAAGCTTTGCGTTGAAGCATTCCTTTCTTGCTGTCGTCCAATTTGCTTTCTTACTGAGTGCCGCATGCTACTCGCATGTCTTTGCTGTACGCTTCCATAGATCAGAATTTGTTGGACATCTAGGACCTGGCGGTTTCTTGGTTGGTCTTGGAGCCTTTGAACTCACAACTCTTGAACCTTCGCGTAATGCATTGTATAGTGCTCGAATTCAGTATCTTGAGGGTCGAGCTGCAATGGTTGGCTCTATAAGTTATGTATTGGGAAGTTCTTGGTACCGAAGTGACTCAGCTTTCAGCTTTAACCTCCACTTCTTGACATACAGCCTTCGAGAACAGCAACATATTGCCATCATGGCAGTAATCTTCATGAGCGGCTTGTTGGCTGTAAGGCTTTCAAATGGTCAATGCGCAAATCAGCAATTGCCCGCGGTGATATTTTCGATCTCGTTTGGGTTCTTCATTGCTCAACATAAGCAGCCGAACATATACGGATATTACATGCACTGGGCAACGTGCGCATTCGTGGTAATGCATGCATTGGCCCGGGTACGTGGAAACCGGCTTTCAGCTGCCGTATTTGTTTTTCTTGCGGGGTATTCGTTCTTTTACGGACAGTCAGGAATCATTGTGTACATTGATGATCATGAAGCAACGAATCCAACAGCGTTCTTACTGGGTTCGCTATCGTTTGCACTTGTATGGGTGCTTGTTTACACGATCACATTCCCAGTGGACAACGATGTGAAGAAATCGATCAATGTTGTTGAAGGCGACGAGGAATCAACATGTTTAGTGGAAAGCCACAACAACCAAGTCAGCAAAGATGGTGCAGAAGAATTCAACGACCTCCCAAAATAAGAAGATTTGAAAATTACTTTGTCGATTTACTCTTTTGATTTAAAGATGCTAGCATTTCTATCATACGATTTCATCGATATCAAAAGGAAAAGCTACCCACCACTGTTTCACGAGATTATCCACTTTTCTAGCCAGTAATTAGTCTGGCTTTTGCACTATAATGAATTGCTCACACTTTAGGAGAGCCACATTTTATTCCTTAAGGTCAATAATACACTATACTATACAATCGCATTAATCTATTCCTATGTTTGCCTTTAGCTCTTATTCAATTGGCATCAGGAGCAAGTGGGGGATAGAACAAGTTAGTCATTTCCAGTTCTGTCTGACCTACGCAATGGAATAATTCCCCATGACCATTGACATTGTGTCTCAGCCACACGGCACTCGAGTCATGCAAATGCGCACAAAGTGTTGGTAGACTCAAAGATGTTGAAATACTTTATCAAACAAGGACCAGATTGCACATCTGCGTAGTTGTAATTCAGTGGTGCGCTCAAAAAACAACTCAATTATGATTCCTTGAGAAGGTTAATTGTATCTCGAGATCTCGAGACAATAATCAGAGCGCCAAAAGATACTTAGTACAAGTATCTCAACCCAGAGCTTTGAAATTGTCACAAAGTTAGATGAAACTGCTTCTAAAGAATTAAGGGCGGAACACTGCAACACATACAACACTTAATCTAATAGCTAGAAGCAGCTATTTTTTTATCTGTTTGTGTAGATCGGCAGCAGGCAAATGGCGAGAGTGACAACCTGTCCATATCTTGATGTCTATGAGATGTCATCGTGATGGCGAGTCTAGTCTAGTCGCAATGGAGCCAAGCTTTGCGTTAAAACATGGTTTTCTTGCAGTCGTCCAGTTTGCTTTCTTATTGAGCGTCGTGTGCTTCTTGCATGTCTTTAAAGTGCGCTTTCACACATCACAATTTATCGGGCACTTGGGTCCTGGTGGTTTCTTGGTTGGTCTTGGAGCCTTTGAACTGACTACCCTTCAGCATTCTCGTAATGCATTGTATAGTGCTCGAATTCAGTATCTTGAGGGTCGAGCTGCAATGGTTGGTACGTTATTGTATGTTCTTGGAAGTTCTTGGTACCGAAGTGACTCAGCTTTCAGCTTTAACCTCCACTTCTTGACATACAGCCTTCGAGAACAGCAACATATTGCCATCATGGCAGTAATCTTCATGAGCGGCTTGTTGGCTGTAAGGCTTTCAAATGGTCAATGCGCAAATCAGCAATTGCCCGCGGTGATATTTTCGATCTCGTTTGGGTTCTTCATTGCTCAACATAAGCAGCCGAACATATACGGATATTACATGCACTGGGCAACGTGCGCATTCGTGGTAATGCATGCATTGGCCCGGGTACGTGGAAACCGGCTTTCAGCTGGTGCGTACGCTTTTCTAGCAGGCTACTTGCTGTTCTACGGACAGTCAGGAATCGTTGTGTACATTGATGATCATGAAGCAACGAATCCAACAGCGTTCTTACTGGGTTCGCTATCGTTTGCACTTGTATGGGTGCTTATTCACACGATCGCTTTCCCAGTGGACAACGAAATGGAGGATTCAAATGATATTGTTGAAGGCGACGAGGAATCAACATGTTTGGTAGGAAACCACAGGCCTGTCCTCAAGGACACTCCAGAACGAGTCGATGTCCTCACAAATATTAAAAGGTACAGGCGAAGTCAGCATTTTTCCAAAGTGTTTAGGAGTTGTTTGTTAAGACAAGTCGCAAGTTTTGTTATTGGTGGTGTGAATCATGGGAAGGGACTTGTTTCATATCACCGTTATTACTAGCACTACAGCTATGGAATTTTTTATTCCTATTCCTATTCTTATTATGTGCTTGTGTGTTTTAGATAATTTAATGGGCATTTCTTTGTCTTCTAGATTAGTCGAATGGGGCAAATGGGGCCGATAAACCAGGATCCGAAACCAGTTTACAGTTCACCTTACCCTGGCTTGGCACTGGCTTTGAATATCCACCAACACAATACCGTTAATGCCCCCCCCCCCCCTTCTACTTCACTTGAAACGGGCTGAGGGGCCATGGAAGATAGCACCTCGGACGGCCCCTTTGAAGTTTAAAAGGTGGTATCCTGGTACTTCTTTCGTTCATATAAGCACGCATAATGCACAACCAGTTTCAACACCCAGAACCTCGTGCTAAACTAATCTTCGTAACTGGGGTCTTGGACAATGTTGCATGCGCCTATTTTGCCTTGGCCTTGCTTGACGGGAACCAGGGCACAAAGCGTGATGTGGTGCGTTGGTACTCCTCATACGCCGGGTACTTACGGCTGGAAAGCATTTCAGTCAGGTCTAGACTCGCGCCCGGTGGCACGAAGAGACCAGTCAAGAAAACGGTACCCCAGATGGTCCAGTTGAACCACTCGCCGGTGGCACTTACTGAAAAGAGGTAAAAAGCCCACCACAGAGAGACCTGTGCACGTGATTTGCAGAACACGTGAGTGCCAAGATGATTTCACTTAATCATCGCACACTAGCCCACCCAGATATCAATACGTAGAAGAAAAACAAACAAAGGGAAGAAGTAGAAGTCAAGTGGCCTCACCTCACAAAAGTAGTTCGGGTGGCGGCTGAATCTCCAGAGGCCCGTTTCAATAAACCCACGTGAATATTCACCGAGCGGCTGCCCAGCGTTCTTTCGAGCATACCTAGTCGAGTAAATGAATTAAGCAGCCAGACAGAAGTGATCATGCAGCGCCACAAAAAAACCAATCTAACAAAAGAAGGGAAACTGCATAATACATACATCATTTTTAAAAAATTCTCCGAGTATAGTGAGCGTACTTGGCCGTTTGAAAAGAAAACATCTGGTAGTCCGCTATGGCTTCACCCAGCACGAAAACCAAGTACAGCCCAGCAGCCACGTAATCAAGAGTTCCGAGCGGGGTATTAGACTGCAGCGCCGCTACAGCCGGCACACTGAATGCGAGGATTTCTAGTTGCTGAAACAAGCACACGAACAAGAGGTTGAACACCTGCGAACAAACGAACGAGTCGAAGCTGTTAGGTTCACATAAAAAGAATCGACACCAGCTGTAGATAACTCAAAAGTAAGGAACGAGAGGCAAACAAGTACGTGACCTCGAATTTCCATCCAGACCACCAACTTTGCACTTCTTTCCATCGGTAATCCTCGCCACCGCTGAACCCTCCCTTGACTGCGAAGTTGATGGTGAGCCGAACACCCCACACAGTGCTAAGCACGGCCATCAAAAGGAGTCGATCGTTCGCATGGGCACCGCTATTCGCTTGGCGGGCAGACCAGTACAAGTGCCAGCAGTAAAGCCATGGCTGCAGCGACCAGAGCCGGTCAACGATGGATGGGTCGCTATGTGGACTACCTTTGAGCAAAGCTGTCAGCGAGATAAGCCAAACAACAAGCGCGCCGACGACGACAAAAAGAACTTGACGTCCCCAAGGGTCCGCAGAAAGCGGATGCGTCAAACAACCTAGTGGGTCCGTTAGCAGGCAGTCCTTTGCACTCGTGTGCTTGGCCCACACGTAGTATAGTGTTCCTAGTTGCCCCAATGCCCCAGCCAAGGCTGCCTAGGAGTTGAGTGCGAAATTATTTAGTTGAAAGATACATTGTTCACTTACGTACGCTAAAGATGCATCAAAAAGAGTTACCGCGAAGGGAGGAGGATCGCGTGTTCCTTTTAAAGTCATGTCGGTCGATCCCGTCTTAGACGTCATGCTTGACTTCGGAGAAGACTTCCGAATCCTACAGCTAGTAATGCGCTCGTGGGGTAAGCTTTAGAATCAGAGATGAAAGAAAAATGAACGCTGGAAAAGATGACTCACGGGCTCATTCACACGGGTTCACGGGTTTCAACGTTTCAACGGATTCATGGCGTCGTCTGGTGTCTTCATCTTCATCCGGGACAACCGGGAATTCTGTTGCGGATTGCGCTAAAGTGTACTATACCAGCACGCAGTGAGGTGCGGGGCGAAAACCCCACCCGCACAGATCTGATTCGACTACTTCCACATACCAGCATGCTTCCGGGCTGCGCTGTACTACTTTATTTCACATTTCATGCACGTCATGCATCAATGTAGTCTAACTCGACTCGCCCTGTTTTCGCGTTCAGCGGCACCAAGAGCATGGCATTTAGCTATTCGAAGAACTGGGCGGCCTCTCGATACCTCATTTCTAGATCGTGGATTAAAAAATGAACATTAAAAGAGAAAAGCCCATTTGCCGATTTGCCGATTTGCCTTCTGCTAAGTCCCTTTGATTTTCGTCGCCTGCTTTGGATATTGAATGTGGAAAATTTTACTAAGGCGGCCTCACGTACGACCAAGAAGCAAGTTGAATTGGTAGTTCGTACCGCAGAACAGTACCACAATACTATTACAAAACCCAATCTCGAAGGACCTCAAAAACGCGATATCCAGATGTCCAAATGCTACGAAAGCATTATCTTAAATCTAAATCTCAGCAGAAGTTCGCAGCAACTCGAACTTGAACTATTGGAAACCCAAATGATAACGAAGCCAAATATGCGGGCAGATGCGGAAATGCGAGTGCGTTTTGCGCAAGTCAAAATCAAGTCGGAAGAACCTATCCCATAGAAATCAAAACCACTTCTTAATGAAGCCAAGAAACCCAGACTGGGCTTCTTCGTTGGCATTTGGTGCTGCCACTCCTGGGTCGCCAACTTTTGGTTCAACGGTTGTTGAAGCTCCCTTTGATGTATCAGCCGCAGCGACGGCACCAGAGGTGGCAACCTCTCGACTGGCAGGCGCACTCTCTTGGGGAACACCGGCGGAGGCAGGGGCTACTGATGATTCGGCTACTGGTGTAGGGGCTGACACCGTCGATGCTGCTGCAGGTACAGAGGCTCTTTCAGCTGATGCTGGAGTTTCCAAGGTTCGCACAGTAGCGGAAGAATCTTTCGCGGGCACATTAGTAGGCTTTCTACCAGTACAGTAAACGCACGAGAGTAGCATATTAAAAACATCAGCGCCGAAAAACGCCAAGTTCTGCTACTGGCGAGCACAATTGAGCGGATTTCTATGAAATCAGCACTTACTTCATATTTGCGACTACGCCCCACGAAAACCTAAAATAGGAGAAGGCACGCCACGAAACGCCACAAGTATTGAAGAAGTTGAAATCAAATGAGGTGTACTACTATCTGATCAAACAATTGAAATTCAATCGAAATGATTAATGAGAACACATCGGGAGAATTAACTTACGCTGAATGCCCAGGCGGTATCTTAATCGAGCTTCCTTCACCCCATGAAAAGGTCGTATGCCCGGGTGGTGTTGTCATCCTCTGCATCTTTTCTAAGTCAGCTCGATCGAGGACGAGAGTACGAGAGTCGAATGTCGTGTGGCGAAGAAAATTTCGAATTCTCGGATCCGCTGCAGAAGGAAAACAGCGTGACATATTTTTACTGCACCATAACAGAGCGATGCTACGGATCGATAACACACACAGATTTGAATCACGACGAGAGAGGAGTGCAAGCAGGCCAAGCAGTAAACCGTCCATCGTCCATCCCCATCCCAAGTAGATTGCGTTTTCTAAGAAGTATTGAAGTGTACATCTTGGGCACACGAACTCTTAATGGTGACAGCATTCCCTTCTCCCAGTATGCGGCAGTGCTAGTCCTAGTTTTAAGGGTGTACTTCATAGGGCAGATCTGGTGCCGGGAGTAGTGCGTTCTGCACTAAACCTACCACTCCATGACCACGATGGAGGGAGACTCCTCCCCGTTGGCACGGCTGATCAATTTGATCGACGACTTAGACGCGGTTGTTCCGGAAGCGTCAAAGGACTTGCTTGACGAGCTCGATCGCATTCATGATGCGCTCGACGGGAGCATGCGCAGCTTGGAGGCTAAGGTCGCTGAGGCGACATCCGGCGGCGGCGGGCAAATGCAGTACCGTCAGTTGGAACGCGACCTCGAGGACGCAAAAGACAGCTTGCGCGCGCGCGAAAACGAAGTGCAAAAGCTGCACCGCGAGTCGGTGAGCCTCGAGGCGCGCCTTGCGGTGAACGACGAAGACTTGAAGCAGGTGAAAGCGGACCGGCGCGAGTTGCAGCGGCAGCTGGACCGGATGAAAGAAAAGCAAGAAGAAGACCACCGGAAGCAGCAGGCAGCCCTAGCCCAAGAGCAGCTCAGCGGCAACGAAAGCGGTGGTTTGAACGGCAGTGGGCCTAGTGGGCCGGGCGGCGCCACTGCGCAGCTTCAGGAAGCCAACTACGAGCTGCAGCAACAGCTGAACGCGTCACAGGGACTGTTGGCCCAAGAAGACGCAGAACTGCGGCGCGCCCTGGGGGAGCTGCAAGCGCTCGCGGAAACCAACGACGACTTGACTCGGCGCTTGGACCAAGCTACGAAGCTGACCACGTCCCAGGAAGACGACCTGGTCCTAGCGTCCGCGGAGCTGGCGGCTGCTGTCCGAGCCCGCCAAGACGCGGAAGCGTCCTTAGCTGACGCCACCCAAGAAGCCGAAAACTTGCGGCTGGAGTACACTACGGTCGTGCCAGGCTTGGAGCGAGACAAGGTGGACCTGCAGCTGCAAGTGCGGAGCTTGCAGCGCGAAGTGCTCGAAGCTCGAGAAGCAGCCCTCGGGGGCTCCGCCTCGCTGGAAGCCACGGGCGGCGCGGCCGCAGTAGACGAGCTGCGCGCAGCCTTGGCCGCTGAACAAGAGCGCGCCGTGGCGGCAGGGGCCGAGCGAGACCAGCTCCGCGATGACCGCGAGATTTTGGAGCAGGTCATTGCAGACCTCTCGTCCGAAGCCTTGGGCCTGTCGGTGGGCGCTACCTCGGACCGTGGGCTTGCTCAGCACGGGGCGGTGAGCGCGGAAGAACTACAGGCGCTTCAGCACGAGCTCGAAGTAGCGCGCGCCGCCAACGCACACCTGGGAAGCTTGGCCGCAGAGCGCGCGGCGGAGGTGGAGGCGCTGCAGCGCGAGCAGGACACGTTGCTCCGGGGCGACGCCGGCACCGCTGCCCTCGTCGGGGAGCAGAAAGCGCTGCGCGCCAAGTTGCGCGAAGCCCGGCGCGACTTGGAGTCAGCCCGGCTCCGCGGGCGCGACGCGGAAGAGGCGAAGCTGCACTTGGAACAGCGGGCCGAAGCGGTGGTGGCGCTGGTGGAGAGCCGAGCCAACTCGGCTCGCGACGCGGCTGCCCGAACTGCGCAATCAAGCAGCAACACTGCAAGAGCCAAAGCCGGCAAGGACAACAAGAGCAAGAGCAACAGCGAAAACCTGCTTCTTACTCAGGGGCCAAACGAGGCAGGCAAGGAAGCTCTTGGTGCAGGGTCCGTGGACGGCAGCGTGGACAGCCGCGGTAGCAGCAACTCCCGTTCGCGCGACGACGATGACGATGACGATAACGGCGGCCGTGGTGATGACAATGGGTCGAAAGCTACCGTCGCAGCTGCCAACGCCGCAGCCTCGGTCTTAGCGGGTACCGCTGCCGCAGCACGCGCCATTGTCGCCGCGCCCCTGGCGGCTGCCCACCAAACTACGGCGATGCGCTTGCGGGCGGAAGTACAGGAATTGGAAGAGCAGGGCCGGGAAAAGGACGCGCGGATCGGCAGCTTGTACGACCGGCTCCGGGGGCAAGCGCAGGCGCTTGCGGAAGCAGAGGGGCAAGCGGCGGCCGCTGCGGCGTCGAACCCCAGCAGCCGTTTCCCTGCGCTCATTCTTCCTGGGGGCGAGGCTGCTGGTGCTGCAGCTGCTGCAGGCAGCGGCGGTGGTGCGGCAGGCGGCGGCAAACATGCCAGTGGTGTTAGAGGCGGTGGGTCAGGGAGCAACTTGGAGCAAGAAGAGCGCTTAGAAGCAGAGCTCGAGTCTTCCAAGGCAGCCATTCGACGGCTTCAAGCTGACCTCGCGCAGGCCCAAGGTGTGAGCTCCAGCGGCCAAGATCCTAACCAACAGCAGTACTTGTCGTCACCGAGTACTCCGGTACGCAATTTCGGCTCGGCAGACGACTTGGCGGATCTCAAACGCGACATTTTGCGCACAGTGCAGGCAGCCCTCGCGGAAAACAGCAACAACTGGAATGTGAACCACAACAACGATCTCACCGCGGAAGGTGCTGATCCTGCCAGTAAGGCACTTGCGGGTGGTGCTAGTGCTGGTGCTGTTGCTGGCGGTGCAGCGCCCTCATCGAGCCGGCGGCCCAGTGCCTCCCGCGGCGGTGGCGTGCTTGGCGAGCGCGGCTCCGCGGACCTGGAAGCGCAAATCGAGCGCCGCCTCTTGGAGCGGCAGCGCAGCAGTGCGAACGGCACCCCAAGAGGGGGAAACAACACGCCTCCACTGGGCTCGGCGCGCTCGTCGTCCGCGTCGGCCATGGCAGCTCAATTAGCGGGCGGCCCAACCATCGTGCGCACGCCACGCACCACTTTACTTGGCGACGCTCCTGCCAAACAGGAAGGCGACGGCGATGAGGGCAACGACGGTGTTGCCGGTCCAGGCGGTGGTGAAAGCAGTAGCAGCAGCAGTGATACCAACAACAACGCCCCCAACGTGCCGGGCAGTTTGCGGAAGCGGCAGTCGACGCGGTCAACCGCCCGCGCACGCACCCCCGGTATTGGCGGCGGCGGCAGTGGTAGCGACAACGACCACGACAACAACGGTGGCCTGGGTCCGGCAAGCAGCGCCCATTTGGGCGTGTCAGCGACAGCAGCGCTGCGGCGCAAGATGAACGCGATTCTCAAGTCTGCGGTGGGCACCACCGCTGCACCAATAGCAGCGGACTCAAATGCTAATGCCAACACGGGTACCGAGGCGGAGCCTGGTGCAGTAGCTGGAACAGAAGCAGCCGCGGAAGGAGAAGGAGACGGAGCCGAATCTGAGAAGAATGCAGAGCCTGCTGGCGTAGCGAGCGCAAGTGTGGACACTAGCCCACGCGCGGAGTCCCTAGCACCAGAGGCTTTGGTGGGGGCGCTTGCGGAGGGTTTGAACTCGGAGTTGGTGGCCGCGGAAGCCAGGCACTCGCAGGTGCACGACGAGCTTGCGGCAGCAACCGAAGCCAACGAGTCGCTCGCCGCTGAAGTCAACCGCTTGCGGCGCGACGTGGACCGGTTGAGCGAGCAAGCCAACTTGAAGACCGAGCTCAAGCGCATCCTGGGAGGCGGCATTCCTGTCCAGCAGCAGCAACAGCAGCAGCATGGTGATCTGAAGTCCCCCGTGCCAGCGCTTGAGCTCTCCGCCATTCGCGGTGGCCATGGTGGCGGCGACGGCTACGACGGTGGCCCTGGTGGCGTTGGTGGTGGAGGTGAAGGAGGAAGTTCGTCGAGGCCGTCGCGGCGTTCTGCTGGCGCCCTCATCGAAGGCGAGGGTCTGAGCTCAGGGCGCCTCGCGTCCACTGCTTCGCACCCAGCGACCGCCCCTGGGACGGCGCAAGTGACGGCCCGCGCTCAAGCAGCAGCAGCAGCGTCCTCTGGTCGCCGCGGGAGCATGAGCAGCGGTGTGCACCCCACTATTGCTGAAGGGCAAAACTTCAACGATGGTGCAGGCAGAGCCAATGAGTCAACGGTGGAGGCAAGCTTTGCAGCCACTCGAGGTGGTGGAGGAAGTGGAATTGTTCCTTATGGGGCGACGGCCATGCAGGACACAATCCCAAGCCACGGCAGCAACCACGCCTACCAGCAGCAGCAGCGTCAGCAGTACGCTGGCCCAGGAGCAGCCACGCACGCACCGGCAGGCATGATGAAAGAAGTGACCTTCGGTGGTGCAGGCCCGACGACTGCGGAAGGGAAAGCGCTTCTGGCAGCCACCCTGCGCGACACGCAACTTCCGCCAGAAGACTGGGCCGATGAGGTAAATTGATCCTGAAAACTCGTATTCATGTATTTGCTGGTCTCCTGGATTTGTTTAGATGCGTGTGTGCATTCATGATGGGTTACTTATCGCGGCCCGGGTCAATTTCTTGTTGCTGTCTGTTGTTGCTTTGTATTTATTTTCTCGCCGTCCAAAACAGGTGCGTGACGTGTACAGCCAGTTAGCCGTTGCCCTTGAGCTCCTCGCAGCACGCGAATCGGAACTTCAGGAAGCTGATAACTTGGTGCAACACCATGAAGCCAGTCTCGCGGAGGTGCGTGTTGTCAGGAGTGGCGATGCTGATGGTGGTTGTCTTAGTGTTCCTTCTTCTTGTCGTTTTTGTTTGCCATTTGTTGCCACGCTGTAGAATCCCAATTTTGTGTGTGTAATACAACCTCTTCTTGTGCGGCACGTTTCAACCTCATTATTTATTTTTTGCACTCAAAGCCTCCCACTTCATGCTTGCTTTTAATTTCCTTCCAGGTGCGTCGCCGCACCGCTCACTTGTACGCCGAACACGTGGCCTTTGCCAAAGAAGCTGAGGCCAAGGAAGCGGCGGCCACCAGCGCCCTGGAAGCGCAACAGCTGGAGCTCACCAAGCTGACCCTCAAGCACGACGCGCTCGACGCCTTGCTTCAGTCCATCAACCACGGTGGCGGTGGGGGCAGCAGCGGCCACAGCGCTGCCGCAGCTACTGGTGCTGCTGCGGGAGCTGGGGGGGTTGGAAGTAGCAGCAGCGGCACAGGCAGCAGTGTGTCGTTGTCGACCCATGCAGCGTCGCTTGCCAAGAAATGCGCAAGGCTCGAGGCCAACGAGCTGGTGCTGCGGCGGCGCTGCGGGAGCTTGGAAGAGCAAGCCGCCCACGAATCGTCGCGCCGCTTAGCGTGCGAGAAGGCCAGCGTGGAAGCCGAGTCGGACGCCAAGGCCCGGCTGCTGTACCTGGAAGAGTGGAAGCGGGGCGCGGGGGAGCGGCTGGAGCGGCAAGCGGCTGCGCTGAGCCGGGCGGTGCCCCAACACGACCACGTGGAAGCGTGCCTGGAGCTGGACTCGCTGCGCAGCGACTACTTGAACTTGATGGCGAGGGAAGCCGAGTTGAGGCTCAAGGTAACCTTGGTATCCACGCAACCACCCGCAAGCATGCAATAACACGCTGGTGTGCGCGTGTTTGCTCGTGTACTACTTCATGTAGACTACGAGTGCACCTACGTGAGAGGGGGCAGTGTATTATTTGGCAGAGAAATGGGAAATAGGGTCGTTGGTTCATGGAAACTTCTTGAAATGCATTTGCTCCTCTCTTCCGACTTTGTAAATTTCTTACGACGTATCAAAGGTGCACCGTCAGCGCACTTTGCCTACGGAAGTGGCCCAATTGCAACAAGCAGCCGCCAGTCACGCAACTGCTTTGCAGCGGGAAACCAGCCGTGCCGCAGCAGCCGAAGCGGAGGCTCAAGCAGCCAAGCAAGAGCTCAAAGCCTTGCTGGACTCGGGTGCCGGTACAGCAGCAGGTGCAGGAGTGAGTGGCGGTGGGTTGTCTGCTCGCAGTGGCAGCAGCAGCAGCAGCAACGGCGGTCCTTACGGGGGGCAACAACCGTCAGACCGAGCGGCTGCAGCTGCTGCCGCAGCCACCCAGGCCTTGTTGGCTCGCCAGTCTCGCGAGCTCGTGGAACTGCACGGCCAGCACGCGCGCGCCACCGCACAGCTGGCCGCCGCCGCTGAAGCCGCCGCCCTGCGGGAACACGACGCCGCGCGCACCCAGGCCCTGCTGACGTCACTGGAGCACGAGCAGGCCAGCACGCGCAAGTCGGAGGAGGTGGCGTGGCGCGAGCTGAGCCTAGCCAAGCAACAGCGCGACGAGCTGGTCCGCAACTACGGCAGTGGGGGCTTGACCCGGGCCGACGCCGAGGCTCTGCAACAGCGGTGCCGGGCGCTGGAGGCCGAGCGCAGTGGCCTGCGGCGAGAGCGGCATCGCTTGGCGGAGCAGGCAGCGCAGGCAGCCGAGCAGGCCACGCAAGTGCTGGCCCTGCGAGACGCGCACCAGGACGACCTGGCTTCGCTGCGCGCGCGCTGCGCTGAGCTCGAGGCGCACTCCGAAGAGTCGGCCCTGGTCGGACAGCTACAGCGCCAACTCAGCGCCACAAGGGCGTCGTATAAGGCGTTTGTCCGGAAGTACGAAGCAGCTCTAGCCCGCGCGCGGAGGAAAGAGGCCGCCAACCGCACCTTGGAAGAGCGGCTTGATGGGCGCGACGCAGCGCTACTGAGTTTGGGCGCCGAAAAGCAACTGCAAGTGGGGGCTCTGAAGGACGCGTTGAGTAAATTGACCGGCCAACTTTTACTGGGGGACCAGACGTTGGAATTGGCGAAGTTGCACCTCAGTAATAAGGGAAGCAGTAGTAGTGGGAATGGGCAGCGGGTCAATGGCAATGAAGTAGGTAGTGGTGAAGGCGGCAACAGTAACAGCAGTAGTGGTGAAGGAGGGTCTGGAGGGGGCCCAGCCGCGTTTGCCGCGGCGCTCGATGCTTTGCTCGCAGGGTCCGAAGGCGCAGCGCACGTGTCCGCCAGCTTGCGCAGCGCCGTATCCAGTTTAGGCAAGGAGCACGACGCCACCGTTGCCCGCTTAGACGCCAGCGAGACGCGCTGCGCGGCCCTCGAGCACCACGCGCGAGAGCTGGAAGCGCAGCTGCAAACGGCCCAATCCTTGCACCAGTCGCTGGCGCCACTTTTTCAGCAGCCAAACGGCCAGAACAATGGTAACAATACGAGCCGTGCCGTGCGGGACGCCGCCGGGAAATTGGTGCAGCTTTCCGACGAATCCCGGCGGCAGAAACTGGAACTGCTTCGCACAAGGGCGCAAGTGCAACGGCTGCGCGAAGAGAAGCGGGCGGCGGGGGTGGCCCTGGCCCACCGGGACGCGCAGCTGCTCGAACTGCAGGAAGCGAAAATCGAGGCCGAAACCGAGGCCATGCTCCTGCAGGGCTTGCGCGCGCGCGCGAGTGAATATGGCGACGACGACAAC
>Ga0307930_1001537_pt1 | contig 18295 bp, 18 predicted proteins | sample OrgLakmetageno46_FD_203161 | JGI IMG/M metagenome (GOLD analysis project Ga0307930, IMG submission 203161) | Saline water microbial communities from Organic Lake, Antarctica - #46 | ecosystem: Environmental > Aquatic > Non-marine Saline and Alkaline > Saline | place: Antarctica: Organic Lake...
AACGCTGGCATAGATATGGCGATGCTTCCCTTTGACTACCAAGAGTTTGCTACCCATATGAAATGGGCAAACCGACTGGGACTAATATCTGATGAACGGATTGACGATGCGGTGAACAGAATTCTGTACGCCAAATTTTCACTTGGTCTATTTAACTTGGATAACAACCAAGACACCCTTACGACCCAAAATATCAATGAGCACAAATTATTGGCCAGAGGTGCTGTCTCTGCATCTCAGGTACTACTAAAAAATGATACCAACCTACTACCGCTGACAACAGCCACTAGAAAAATATATGTTGCTGGTAGCGCTGCAGACAATGTCGGAACACAAATGGGCGCCTGGAGTATTGAGTGGCAAGGTGTTGATGGTAATTGGCCACCAAATTCTACTTCGATACTTACAGGTATCAAAGAAGTGGCCGGGCCAAGTGTTCAGATTGAATATAACGAACAAGGGCAATTTGCAACCAGCTCACCAACAGCGGATGTTGGGATTGCAATAGTTGGTGAGTCGCCGTATGCCGAAGGTTGGGGTGACAATCCTAACCCTTCTTTAAGTGATCAAGACATCGAGACAATTAAAAACCTACAGCAGGTTAGTGACACGGTAGTAGTAATTCTCGTCACCGGGCGACCACTGATTATTACTGACCAAATTGAAGATTGGGACGCACTAGTGGTAGCTTGGCTACCAGGTAGCGAAGGAGCCGGGGTGGCTGATGTACTGTTTGGAAATACACCATTTACCGGAACCCTACCCCTACCGTGGCCAGCGCACGTAGAACAGCTACCTATCTCTACCTATGGCGACACATACGATGGTAGTGCGGTTCTCTTTCCTAGAAACTATAGACTTCAATAGTTGTGTCGAATAAAACCAAACGAGGAAACCATCGAGTACACACTGATGGATTATGTACGAGAGGTTCGCTTTCGAGAGCCGTGTTTTTTATATACCTTGGCGGCTGCCTTCTTACTAACTGGAGATTTCTTAATCGAGTATAGTGCATCTTTCATAATTTTAGTCTCTTCTTTAAAATTAATGATCGGTGCAATGTACCCGGCCAATGGTTCTTTGTGATGATTGATAATGTCAGCTGCGCTATAGGGTGATAGCTCTGTGATATTAGCTTGCACAAAGTGACAATTTGGATCCTGGTCTTCTAGTTGTTTTTGTGGTGAATATACTCGGATAGTATTTATCCCAGTGACTCCCGCCTGCATTTGCACCTGACTGACATGAATACCCGGTACATAGTCGTGCATCAACTTGGCTAACTCATACACAATCGTCTGCCACGGGAGACGTAGTGCATGGCACGCAAAACTAGTGATCATAGCTCGACTGCGAAATGTCAGCCAGCCATGAATCTGGTAGTACCGCATGGCGGCATCTACGGCTGGAAACCCGGTCTGCCCGGTAAGCCACGCTTGTAGTCTTTTTTCATGTTCTACCCCACCGACCACGGGTAGCCCTTGAGTAAACGCTCGGTTCACCGGCAACGTTTCCATATCTACCTGATCTTCGAGCTTTTGGACAAAGTGGCTATGCCAGTACAGTCGTGACTGAAACTTTTGTAGGCTGCGTCGCCATTTGGCATCAGCTGCATCAGTACTTCCCTTTAGTTGTTGTATACGCTTTGTTGTTTTGTGCATAATAGTTGCAAGCGACAACGTGCCCCAGGCTAGATGTACCGACAAACGTGAACAAGCAGTGGGTGCTGTATTCATTGAACTAATACCACCAGAGTACGCGTGCCCGCGAACTCGCAAAAATTCATCAAGCGTTGTCAGTGCAGCTCGTTCGGTGACGGCTCGTAAATTTGGATTATGTGTTACTGCGAACTTGGAGAGTGCTGGAATCCGACCCTTGGGCACACCCTGACACACACTCTGTTTTAAATACTGTTTTGGAACTGGTAACAATGACTCATCAATTGCTTGCTGGAATAGGCGTTGCCACTGATCCCGATTAGTAAGGCCTCGCGTCACGCCATTTGTTTGCACTTCTATAAACTCAATCCCCTTTTCCTTGCACCAAGTAGCGACTGCTATGTCACGCAAAAATGTATGATTCAGGCCAGTTTCTTCGTGAGCATATATAGCGGTGAATTTTATCTGCCGGTGCAGGCCCTCAAGCGCAGTGATTACAATATCTTGACGAACACATAATGTCTGACCGTAGTGCTCTAGGTTTTTGCGCAGACTACTTACCCCGTCATGCACCGCTTGCAGGTGTGACACTCCCCAATCTGGACCCTGTAGCACCAAAGGTTCAAACACATACAACGGTACAACTTTTTTTGATTCACTCAGCGCCCGACAAAGAGCAGCATTATCAAACAGCCGAAAGTCACGCTTTACCCACCAAATGCTACTTTTGTGCTTCATAGTGGCTATTGTACTGTCAGATGCTGTAGATTCAACTTACCTATATAAATACTTCTTACTGATACTAGTAGAGCGGTCTCTTGTAGTACACTGTATGGCGCTTCAATATGAATCAAAAATATCTACCAATTATCCTACTGACGTTTGTAAATATTTTAGGGTTTACCATTCTCATTCCTGTCCTCCCTGCAGTAGTTGGCCAGTACGTTGCGCCGCAATACATCGGATTTGCCTATGGCGCACTACTCTCTACCTATGCCGGATTTCAATTTTTGGCCGCTCCTGTGCTTGGCTCATTAAGTGACCGGTACGGGCGCAAGCCAATATTATTTGTTAGCCAGTTTGGCACTACGTTTAGTTGGGTTTTATTTGGTGCGGCGTACTTTATACCGCAAACAATACTACTATTTGGTTTGCCGGCTGCGTTTGTACTTATTATTATATCTAGGATCCTTGATGGTATAACCGGTGGTAATATCTCTGTCGCCAACGCCTGGGTTTCTGATGTCACCGCCCCAGAAAACCGTACAAAAATTTATGGACTCTTGGGTGGAGTATTTGGAATTGGGTTTGTTATTGGTCCAGCAATTGGCGGACTTTCAATCAGTACTGACATTGGTTTTTTACTAACCGCAATTCTTAAAGTCATTCTTTCGGTAGTCACCTTGCTATACATTGCCTACCGATTACCAGAAACGCTCAAGCCTGAAGATAGACAATTAAATCTGACGTTTAATATTTTGCGTGACATTAATATCATTAGACAAATACGCAGCTTTACAAACAGTACTTTTTTAGAAAATGTCAGCCTACTAAAAATTGCTTTTGCGATTATATTTGCGACGTATACGTCTCTGATTGTATTAGTCTTTGAAAACGATTTTGGACTATCACCTTTGGGAGTTGGATTGGTACTGAGTTTTATTGGGGTAAGTATCGGCATCAATCAATCACTCATTACGCCCTGGGTAGCCCGCAGAGTCGGTGATCAGTCGACGCTATTTTTAGGAACGGTACTTTTAATAATTGGACTGATGCTTTTGTCGTTCACTATAGGAGGCGCGGTTATGTCTGGAGCGTTTGCGTTTATGCTGTTCATCAATTACCTTTTGACACTCGCTGCATCACTTTGCACACCAACGTTTAAGTCAATTTACACCAATGCTGTCTCACAAAGAGAGCAAGGAAAAATAACTGGTATTGATGAATCACTCAATTCATTAGGAAACGCTCTGTCGCCAATCATCTCCGGCATTATATTTGTCGCGATTGCTAAGGGTACATTTTTATTAGCGGCTGGCTTGCTAGCTGTAGTGTTGCTTATACTCATGCTGCGTACCAAGAAAGTATTTTCTTTTTCAGCTTCTTAAGATCAAGTCTTATTGCGGCTGAAACAATCAATCAACTACTTGCATTTTACGCACCTGCTTTAAAACTACTTTTTTTGGTAGCAGTGGCAATAGTTTCATGGTAATTTTCTGCCCTACACTCAGCCCCGCAATCACGTCCACCTTGCCATCGAGCATCCCCTGGTAGCCAGCTGCAGCGACAGACCGTGCACTTGCCGGATTTTTAAATAATGCAGTTTTGTCCATTCCAGACACTTCACCAAACTTTGTAGCGGTAGCACCGGGCATCAAATTAGTCACAGTGACGTTGGTGTCGTGCAGCTCTTCATGCAGCGCATTACTAAACGAAGTTACATACGCCTTAGTTGCGTAATAGACCGCTTGCCCAGGTCCTGGTAACAAACTTGCGGTAGATGAGACATTGAGAATTTTCCCCGCATCACGCGCAACAAAATCTTGTAGGAAATAATGTGTCAGTTCGGTCAAGGCTGTGACATTTAAATTAATCATCGCTACATCTTGCCCGATATCTCGCTCGTTAAATTTTCCTAAACCGCCAAACCCGGCGTTATTTATTAAGTAGTCCACTGTTATACCTGCGTCACTCACCTGTTGATACACTTCTGCTACTGCTTCGGGTTTTGATAGATCTTTTTCGATCACGGTAACCTGGATACCGTGTGTAGATTCTAGGTCTTTTTTAAGTTCTTGTAGTGTGTCACTGCTACGGGCAACAATGACCAGGTCCCCACCCTTCTCTGCGTGAATGTGTGCGAGCTGCTCTCCAATACCACTAGTGGCTCCGGTAATTAATGCGGTTTTTTTCATGATTTTAGTATAACAAACAAAACTGATGAGGGAGTTTTTTGGTACTATACCTTCACCTATGGAAGCCTACACAGAAATTTTAAAGAAACACTTCGGCTACACAGCCTTTCGGCCACAGCAGGAAGAAGTCATTGCGGAATTTTGTGCTGGCCACGATACCGTAGTGCTGATGCCAACCGGTGGTGGAAAATCCTTGTGTTACCAAATTCCAGCCCTGATGTTTGGCGGAACTATGATTGTGATTTCGCCACTTATTTCATTAATGAAAGATCAGGTCGACGCGCTCACGGCTAACGGGATAAAAGCCACTTTTTTAAATTCGTCGGTTGATGGATCAGAGCTACGAACACGAATGGATGATACAGTCGCTGGTGCATACCAGCTGGTGTACATGGCACCTGAACGACTATCGGTACCAGGTATGACTACCTGGCTCGAGACCTGCAACATTACGGCACTCGCAATTGACGAAGCACACTGCATTTCGCAGTGGGGTCATGATTTTAGACCAGACTACCGGAACTTGAAATCCTTCCGAGCAGCCTTCCCTACTATTCCGATCATCGCTCTGACGGCCACCGCTACTCCGCAGGTCAAAGTCGATATCATTAACGAACTGAACCTGAAGAACCCCAAGACATTTATCTCTAGTTTCTACCGTCAAAACCTAGAAATAAAAGTTCTACCAAAAAAGAATGAGGTACAGAAAATCATTTCTCTTTTGGCTAAACACCCTGATCAATCTTGTATCGTGTATTGCTTTTCGCGTAAAGATACCGAGTCACTCGCTGAAGCACTGATTGACGCTGGTTTATCTGCTGGTGCCTATCATGCTGGGTTAGAGTCGGATGCACGTGCACAAATGCAGGATGATTTTATCCACGATCGTATCAATGTGATTGCAGCTACCACTGCTTTTGGTATGGGGATCGATAAACCAGATGTGCGATTGGTAATCCATCGTACCTTCCCCAAGACCCTCGAGGGCTACTACCAAGAAATCGGTCGCGCTGGCCGAGATGGTCTGCCAAGCGAGTGTGTATTGCTGTATTCCGCTGGAGATAAAATCAAACTCGACTATTTTCTGAACATGGTTACTAACGAAGTAGAAAAACAAAAAGAACTCGACGGCATCATCGAGGTCATGAACTTTGCCGAAGGGCGCTCGTGTCGCTGGGTGAATTTGATCAGTTACTTTGGTGAAGAGCCGACCATTACAGCCTGTGCTACGTGTGATGTTTGCCGATCAAACAGTACGCTAGTCGACGCTACCGAAATTACCCAAAAGATCCTATCAGGAATTATTAAAACCGGTGGACGGTTTGGACGAGCTCATGTGGTCAAGGTGTTGCGTGGGTCAAAAAAAAAAGGTTATCGAATATGGCCACGATACCCTATCCGTTTGGGGTATTTGCGCCGATAGTTCTGAAAGTGTTTTAAACGAAGTGTTTATGCAATTACTCGCAACTGGATATATACGTAAAAACGTAGGTGATTACCCCACCTTTGCGGTAAGTAAACTAGGTACAGCATTTTTGATCAATAAATCCACCCTCAAGCTTCCTCAAGTACATGACGACATGCTACTTACTACAGCTGACTCGGCACCGGCTACAGCGCGTAAGCCACGCAAGTTTGCCAAACAATCCCTTGGAGTCACCAACATCGAAACCGACGAAAAGTGTTTTGCTATGTTGCGCGATCTACGTAAAGAAATCGCTGACAAGCGCGGCGTACCAGCCTTCGTTATTTTTGGTGATGCTTCCCTACACGAAATGGCTTATCAGCAACCTCAAACCAAAGCGCAGTTTTCCACTATTACCGGAGTCGGCCAAAAGAAACTCACGGAGTACGCTGATATATTTATTACAGCGATTGCAAAATACCAGCAACAAGCAGGCTGAGGTAAATCGGATAGATTAGATCATCTCGCACCGTCTCACCCTCCATTCTTAATACTAAAGTATGTTTATCATTTATTCTTCTGACTCAGAAAAAGTTGTTACCATTAGCAATACGTACTTGAGAGTCACTTAAGGTATTACATCGAAACTTACGATTGACACAAAAGTGAGTCGTGCTAAATTAAAATTACTGCAACCAAATAACTTAGGAGGTGCATATGTACCCGACGATAAATAATTCCGTCATTGCTGTCACTGCTATGTTTGGTCTGACGGCCTGCGGTGCGCCACAAAGCGTCACAAGTAGTGACCTTTTCTCAGACTGCCACACCCCTGGCTGACGGTGCATACATTGGTCAACTCAGCGGGAATACCGCAACACTGACTATCAGCGGTGGTCAACCTACCGAATTCAGCGTGGCTGACTACAGCCCCGAGGTCATCTTCAGAGACGGAAACAAAATCCGTATCGATCAATCGACCCTGACGATGAGCTCAGTCACAAATGGCACCATCAAAGGGATCTGGGAGCGTCTTGGCCGAACAGAATTCGTTGAGTTCAAACAAAAATAAAAACTGTCCGGGCCCACGCTATCGTGGGCCCTTTTGTTGCTCAAAATTAGTTGCTAGGCTTTCGCACTACTAGACTAAGGTAGGCATCCCTCCTACAGCTCATGCTGGATTGTGTCAGATAGCTCTTGAATGTATCTAAACTGATCAAAGAACTCTATTTTTTGATCTGCAATTGACCCGCGGGGAGCCATTTTTCCGTACACATACTGAGTAAAGCTCTCTGCAAAATCTTCAGCAGGGTCAGTCGCGGCATACTCACTCACAAAATGAGATTCATATCGATCATAAAAATCAGCCTGATCAAACCTCGACCCCGCTTGGACCGACTGTAGATCATCAAGCATCTGGTTAGACCAAAAAGTATCTATGAACTGACCAAGATAGGAATCCGCACCATAGCAAAGTGTGTCAGCAAAATATGGATGGCAGTTGCGGGCAACCATCCTTTCCCTAAAAACCTGATCAAGTGAAAAGATATGCGCAAATTCATGCACCATTAATTCAGTCGAGGCCTTTGACTCTGGATCTTCTGTGATCTCACTTTTACGGACTGCGTACCGCCAGTCTGCGGTGTATGGAGTTTGGGTTTCAACATAAGCTCCGACCTCTTCCTTTCCCTTGGTGAAAATCACAAACTCATCAATATGGTCATCGTACTGATCGGGCAGGATTGCAAGCAATCGCGCAAAATAATCTTCGTACACTTGTGGAGCCCGCGGAGAAATTTCTTGCTGGTCAACCGTATATGAAGCAACTACCTCGCCTTCAATATCACCCAACATACCCGAATGATCGACAACTGACTGCAACTCTAACTGGAGTTGCAGTTCCGCAATTTGTTCTCGCAAGTCTGCAATCAGGCGGAATAGGTCTGATCGGTATACATCCTCAGTCGTCTGGGCAGACACCGGGGTCACAAACAATATCGCGACTGCAAAGCAGCCTACTAATACCCCGGTAAATCTATTTCTACTCATCACAAGCATTATCTGCTATTACGCAGTAAAGGACAACGTAATACAACTTGTAGTCAGTCATCCTACCAGATACACTAGACGCATGAACATTAATCCAGGTCTGTATACTATTGCCAGTTTTTTGATCGGTGTCTTGGTCGGAGGTGGTGCGGTCTTTTTTTGGCAAATGAGTCATGCTGACCATAGCGACCACCACGACAATCATCCAATTGCTGACCCTACTGACGGCGAGTATCACGTACACGCTGACTTTCACATCATCGTGCGCGATACCTTGGTTGATCTCTCTGCTGACATATTCCAAACTACCGGCCTGCAAGAGCTGCATCCAGACGCTCACCTGCATGACAATAATGGTGACGTAAAGCATATCCATGGTCGGGATATCACCTTTGCCGATTTCCTCGACTCCCTTTCTATCACCCTGACCGACAATTGTTTGACCCTTGATAATGAATACTGCACAGGCGGAACTGAGGAAGTATTGCTATATGTAAATGGTGACCTGTACACCGAGCCGATCACGACCTATGTCCCGGTGGATAATGACCGCATTTTGCTCTACTACGGCGAAGCTACTAACCCAATGATCGACACTTACCTAGAAAACATACCCGATGATTCTTGCTACTACAGCGGCACTTGCCCAGAGCGCGGAGTAGCACCAAACGAAGAATGTGGACTGACTTGCGAGCTCTAGCGAATGTAGCCGTTAGTGCGTAAATAATCAGTCGTGAGAATCTGCACATCGTGCAGATTCTTTTGCTTCACCACCTTCCCGGTGACCAAAATATGATCACCGCCAACGTCATGCATATCAGCAATCTCGAGTTCAAGCCATCCAGCTGCATCAGCAAAATAATATAAATCGGTGTGCTGCTTGAGCTCAAATCGCTTTTGCAGCCGGGCTATTTTATCAATATCATTGCCACTTTTTTGACCACACACACGCACCACCGGCGCCAGTGATTCGGGTAACAATTGCAACAAACATCGTTTGGATAGCTGAATATTATTCAGTGTCTTGGTATCTTTATACACCGCAATTGTCATCAATTTTGGGTCGAGCGACACCGCCTGCACGTAGGTCGCGATGTTCATGTTACCCTGCCCTTCTTGGTCGATTGTACTTACACTCCATACTGGCCAAGCTGGTCGATTCCATAGTTTTCTCATGTAGATATTGTACTGCAGTCTGATATCGGTACAATAGCAATATGAATCAAACGCTCACCAGTGTCGATATCAAACAAATAATTCTTATGGCCTGGGTGAGCCAGTCTGGGAGACTGCTGCAAGGGGTTGCTAGGTTATTTTTGAATACCTGGAAAAAATTACCGACAACCTGAACAGCTTCTGTAAGAAGGATACAAAATATATGAATCGCCCAAAAGCTAAACTAAACAACCCAAAGCACACGCTCACTAATATCGACATAGAACAGATCGTTCTCATGGCCTGGGGCGATACCATACCCTTTGAAACAATTGAACTCGAGTACGGATTGACAGAGAACCAGGTACGTACATTTATGCGAACCAACCAAACTGAAAAAACCTACATCCGTTGGTGCAAACGAATAAAGAAACGAAGTGGCAGAAGCAGCAAGCATACTGCCCTTTCAACCAAAACCTCTACCAAGCAAAAGTATTAAAATGAAAAAGAGCCCCGATGCAAAAGCAAGGGGCTCTTATATAAGATCAAAATGAGCAATATGCTACCAGCGGCCGCATAACTGACGCCTTAGGCGTCGCTTTTCACGATCAGCATTCGCTGCAAGCGGATTTGCTTGGCACTGACGGATTCTTTCATTGGTCAGCCCGTCCAAGGTATTACCACGGTTTCCACGCAACACAGCTTTTGTGCAGTACCGGGGTAAAACAATACCCTGATTGAGAAAGCGATTTGCTGATATACCTTGACCACGAACCACGTTGGTTTGATAGACTGGGCAGCCCCGGGGAATTACCCATTCATTCTTGTCCAAAATATCTGCCGGACGCCACATCAGGATATTGTTTCCAATATCAACCACTTCGAGCATGAGCAGCCAGCGAGGACTTTCTAGCCAGATGACATTTGAATAAGCGAGTTGGTACTGTGAATTGAATTCACAACCAGCTTTTTTCTGCCCCCAAGATGTTCCAGGTTCAAACCAGATATCAGTGCTGGGGGGATTACCCAAAGACCCAACTTGGGTCGGCTGAATCATCCGCAGAGCAATTTCAGCCATCCCATCAACCTCATAACAAACCAAGGGTGATTTCGTATGCTGACCCTGGGCTGCATAAGCTGAGGTTGAAAAGATCAGACTGATCAAGATAATAATAAAGCGCATGGTATCCCCCTTCAAGAGAAACTGTTTCAAAAAAGTCCTGACAAAGTCAAAGACCACCTAAAAAATAATAGCACGAAAGTGGTGTTTTGTCTATGAATGAGGTTGCCGGCCAAAAGAAAAGCTGCCGGCTATCGCCGGCAGCTTTTCTTTGTGTGCCCAAGACTGGAGTTGAACCAGCAAGACCGAAGTCATACGCCCCTCAAGCGTACGCGTTTACCAATTTCGCCACCTGGGCAGGTACTGTTAAGTAAGCCCGGTCATTGTAAAGATTTTTTGTGCTTTTGCAAGTTTGCGTGGGAGGTGCGGTAGATCGTTTTTATAAAACATCGCGTCGAATATTTTCTTTGAGTCTTTTCGAGCGTACCTTAGTTGTAAAACTCGTTCATTTTGTAGGATATGACCGGTGGTTTGCAATCGGGCGTTAATTTCAGCTTGCAGCCATTCCAAAAAAATACGACTACCACTTGCAAAACCCAAGCTGACTATGTAGCTGGATTTCCAACGAGTATCTTGTGAGCAATAAATAGTACCATCGCCATCCCATTCACCACGCAAAAAATCATAGAAATATTCAGGTGGTATTTGTAACTGACCAACAGAGAGCGATTTGTTTGCAGATAGCCCTATTTTAATTAACCATTGATAAAAGACAACATCACCAAACTGTATTCGATAGTATTTCTTACTGCTATTGAATGTACTGTGTTTAATGCCGACTTTTATATCTAATAAACCCAGACAAGTTTGAAAATTTGTAATGTTTTCTATATCGCCAGAAGTAAAATCAATATGTCGTCCGTTTATTGATAGAGAACCATCTGCTGTCAGTAGACCAACAGCATAAGCGAGTTCTGGTCGCCAGGTTGTATTTACCCTACCCTTTGGTTTTGGACCTCTCTGTCCCATACCTCTAGTATATCATGTCTACCAATTAGCTTTAGAAAAAACGGCAGGCTTTTGGCCTGCCGTTTTTTTCTTTTGGTGTCGTTAGTCTTTTTTAGCTTCTTCTACTTCTTCTGATTTATCTTCTTCGGCTGGAGCCTCCTCTTTTGATTCTTCTTCCTTTACTTCAGCTTCTGGTGCATCTGCTACTACTTCAGTTGGTGTTGGTGTTGATTCTGCTTCTGGAGTTTCCTCAACTGCTGCTGCTTCTTCAGCTGCTTTTGCCGCTTCCGCTTCGGCTGCCTGAGCTGCTGCTTCTTCGGCCTTGGCTGCTTCCTGGGCTTCTCGAGCCGCTGTTTCTACTCCTGACTCAGTAGCCATAGTAGTGAGCGTAGTTCGACGCATTTGTCGCTTGATTTCTCGAGCTACCTTTTCACGGATGAAGTACAGCTTCGATCGTCGGACCTTCGATCGTTTAACGATTTCTAGCTTATCGATCATTGGTGAGTACAGAGGGTAGATTCGCTCTACTCCAACTCCACTAGCGACCTTTCGAACAGTGAAAGTTGCTCCTGGTTCGTCACCATGCTTTCGAGCAAGTACCAGTCCTTCAAAGATCTGGATACGAGTTTTGCCTTTATCTTGGATTTTCTGGTGTACACGAACAGTGTCCCCGGCTTTGATACCAAGACCCTTTCGTTCTTCCATGTTGACTGGAGAAGTATTCACTCCTGCGATTGCTGCTTTCATAATAATAGTATGTTCTTCAAGTAATAACGTGGCAGGTCTGAGGACCGTACCAAAACGTGCTCAAATCTACCACAAACCCTAGTCCGACGCAATACGTTCAGCCGCTTGTTCAATACTCAAGGGGACTGGTGCTATAAATCGTTCGGTTTGTTTGTCTGGTAGCATTATTTCCAGTACGTGGGCGTGGAGCGCTAGTCGATCGAGATCAAGGTGATTTGATCGCTCTTGCAGGTGTGCTGCATAGAGCGTATCCCCCACTATCGGACGATCAATCGCTCGCAAGTGCGCTCGCAACTGGTGAGTGCGCCCAGTCTTGGGGAATAGTTTGATGTATGAAAATGGTTCATCATTAAACTCACCCATACCGATTCGTTCAAAATCAGTGATCGCCTCACGCAAGACACCCTTAGCGCCACGCTCGGCACTGCGCCTTCGATAGTCTTTTACACTCCGACCGATCGGACGATTAATTGTTCCCCATCGATCATTGATTCGTCCGTACACCAAGGCTCGATATTCTTTGAGCACTAGTCGCTCGTGGAATTGGTACTTCAAGTGTTCATAGGCTTTTTGGTTCTTAGCCAAAATCATCACCCCTGAGGTTTCGCGGTCGAGCCGATGCACAATACCTGACCGATCAAGTTCATTCCCCGCCTGGTCATTTGCTTGCTCTCCGACCCCCTGCGCGTCCGGGCAGCGCGCTAAAAACCAATCAACCACCGTCGCCGCATCATTTTTCCCATCGGCATGCACAAGCAGCCCGACAGGTTTGTCGATTACGAGCACATCATCTGATTCGTATAGTACGGTTGGTTCCATAGATATTATTTACCATTACGACGATTACGCCGTTTGTATTCCTCGAGTATGTCCCTGAAATCGTCTTTGGTCAATGCCGGCCAATGTTTGTCGGTGAAATACAGCTCACTATACACCGACCGCCAGGTCATAAAATTTGATAACCGTTGCTCTCCGCTGGTACGGATGATCATATCTGGGTCCGGCATATCCGCTGTCCAGAGTAGTTGCTCAAACGTAGCTTCGTCGACTGACTCACCATTTTTAATTGCGTGGTTCACTGCCTCGACAATCTCGGCTCGCCCCCCGTATGAAAGAGCTAGCCAGATGGTCGTCCGAGCATCTGGATAATCCTGACTTCTAGCTTCCAGCGCATTCATCTGTTCGACGATATCTGGCGCAAAGTCTTCTCTCCGCCCGACAATCCGGACTTTTACTTTTTCTTCAGTTTGAGCTTCTTTGTCATTTTGGTCATTCAACTGCTTATCAATTTTTTGCAGCCAGTCCCGAAATAAATCCATCAAGTATCCTACTTCTTCTTCACTACGCTTCCAGTTCTCGGTCGAGAAGGCATAAAACACCGCGTGCGGAATCTGCTCATCTCGCAGCCAGGTAATGCAGTCTTGCAAGACTTCTCCGCCTTGCTTGTGACCCTCATAGGTAGGCAGGCCTTGATCTTTCGCCCAGCGACGATTGCCATCCATGATGAAGCCAAGGCATTGTGGTTTTTGTTCTTCCATAAATTAAATTAGGTAAGTTTTGCCTACTGTAACACAGAAAACTCATCAAACGTTTTGCTCGCCGATTGCCATTCGACCGACACACTGGCCACCTTTGCCTGCAGCGATCCTTCATGGAGATACTCAACAAATTCCTTGAGCCGATCTGGCATCCCCTGAGCAATCACCTCAACCGTTCCATCAGGCAGATTACGCACACTCCCCACCAGGTCCATGTCGGTAGCCACATCCTGCACAAACACCCGGAAGCGAACTCCCTGCACTAATCCACTGATGTTTGCCTCCATTTGAATCATTGTGCAACAGTATACCTTGCATTTATTCCCAAATCGAATTATAAATAGTTTTAGAACCAACCCGCAGCAACAACAAGGAGACTGCAATGTACCTTCCCTGCAACGCACGCCCAAAAGACCAAAAACCGACCACGATGAAACGACAGCACCCTGGGCGTGAAGCAGGGACCCGCAGTCCTTAGCGACACTTTCACCGGCCGATCCATTAACTACGGATCGGCCGCTCTTGTTTTTTAAACCAAATACGGTACGATAGTGCCTACAAATATAAGCTACTAAGCAATATTTGAAACACACATACATCCGCGCGCTTAGCTCAGTTGGTAGAGCGCTTCATTTACACTGAAGATGTCGGGAGTTCGAGTCTCTCAGCGCGCACAACGAGATTAAAAGCACCCTTCGGGGTGTTTTTTAGTTTGAAACATAAGGATAATTTTGGTGTTCCAGTTTTTATTTCCTCATAGGTTGGAAGCTCAGTGAATACTAGAGACCAGATAGCCTGTTGTTCTGCTTTTGGTCTTGGTTTTAAAAGGATTTCTCCAGGGTGTTCCAGTAAATATTCAGCGTGTTTTGAATATGCTAAAAAGTCGTGTTCGGTCGTTTCAGACTCATTACGCTTCCCTTCTAACACTTTCATTTCTGAGTCTAATTTTATAATCTCTGCTTCAAACCTTCTTTCGACGTCTTCGGATGTAGCTCGTTCTAACTTCCCATAAAGGGTCTCTAGTCGTACCTTCATTAAGCCAACCTGCTTACCTTTTTCTTTTGACACTCCAATTTGCTCTTTATGCTTCTTTTTATAGACATCTTTCAACACTATTTTAAAACCTTCTCTATACTCTTCAGTGAATCTCAGGTTATTTACAAAATTTTCTACTGTTTCGTTGAACTCAACCTGAGGTACACCAAAGTGCTTATGTTTCGATTTGACCAACCTGGCACCAGAACAGTGGTATGAAGGAAACTTTTTTCCCGACTTACCTTTTGAAGCACTAGCCCAAAAAGGATTGTCACAAAGGGGACACTTGATTACGTGTTTATATGGATATTCAGAACTGACCTTTGATTTATGACGTTTCTTTTCATCTAAGTCTTTAAAGAGTTCGTAAATACCATCGTCATTTAATTGAAGGTAATGCTTACCTTGATTGGCTTTGTTCCAAGTAGCAAGGTCAACTAAACCATCAAATTGGGCTTTAATGGGTAGCCGATTGGTCCACTTTTTACAAACAACGCCTGCATATGTTGGATTACAAACCGTTTTATCAAGCTTTTGTTGGTCAAATGGTTTTTCTCCCATTGTGCCTATAGAGTGTGTTTTGTTTTTGTCCCATTTAATTCTCTTAGCAGACTTGTAACCCATCTGGTTAATTTGTTTGATAATTTCCTTATCTGTCAGAATACCCTCAGCGCGTAATCTGAATACCTCTACTATGTATTTTGCTCTCTTATCGTCTGGAACTAAAATCGTTCTTTTAGTTCCACTTCCATCTACCTCTCTTTGCTTTTTGGTAGTAAAACCATCTGGATACGTCCCTATCCAATAACCTGCTTTGGTAAGGTCAATTTGTCTACTCACGAGACGTATTAATTGCTCATCAATTTGGTCCCTCTTCACTTCTGACATCAATTGCTCTGGTATCTTGCTGGAACGCCGTTTTGCAAATCCATACTCTTCTGTGAAAGAGCCATACTCAGCCATTACATTTTCTTCCTCTTGAATAATTCCAGTCGTGTCCTTAAGCTCAACTCCTAAACCTCTAATTTCCTCAGTTATTTTATTATATGATGATGTTCCACCACGCGTTAGCCTACTAATATCCAACATTACTACATAGCCAATCTTGCCTTTGTTACGAAACAAAAAACCTAGCATTTCATCCAACTTAGGGCGATGGTCTTGCCTGCCACTGAAAGTGTCAGGGAATGGCTCTCCAATTACCTCCAATCCATTTCTTTCTGCAAAGTTACGACAAACCAGAGCTTGCTTCTCTAAACTCTCTCCTTCCTGAGCCTGTTTAGTGGTAGAAACACGGCAATAAATTACACACGTTTTTGGTCTTTTATTTTCAGTACTCATACGTTTGTAATCTGGTTATCAATCGCATAAGCAAATCCATAAAGCTTTTTTCTCAAGTCCTTCAAATCTAAATCACTAATTGTTTCGTTCTTCATTTTTCGCCGTAAAACGTCTAATGAGACTAAATCATTCCTATATCCCTCAACGTCACCTTCAAACAAATTTTGCTCTTGTAAGATATCTCTCCAATCTTGCCAAGTACCTGTATTAAAAACGACTAATGGGATAGCAAACGTTAAATCAGGACAAATGATGAAAAGATTCTCAGGTGATATATCAATATGTATACTATCTATTTCATAACTATGAAGTGGTTTTTCTGTTGCTGTGACTTCCATACAATATACACACTCTTTTTCTCCGTGGGCGAAATGATTATATATTTTTACGCTTTTTCGACCTGGAATAGGTAAATCTCTTGGGTCATTGTCATTATGGCGGTGATACTCTTTTCTTTTTTGCAATTCTTCAGCACTACCAAAACCATTTTCGCCATACACGAATTTGGAATTTACACTTTTCCCAATATGCCACCGCGAATACGCGTCTATTTCAGCAAAGAGTAGAATCACATTTTCAATAGCCACTTCCGAAGTGATACTCATATGTCCATTTTACCTGATTACACTGATTTCACTACACTCCTATACTTTTTTCTGCTAGGATACTAGGACAACTAAATACAAGACCTAACCCGATAGCTAGTCTAGCGGTATGGTCGCAAATCGAAGAGTACGAAAAACCCGTTATCAGGGCGTACTCTTCGTTGCATAGGGAAACTTATGTATGAGCTTCGGCTCTCCTGGTAGCGGGCTTTTTGTGTCCGCTGACCAGTTACCAACTAAATAACTTGTATGGCTAACACATTTGTTTGCACTCAGTGCGGAAATATTGACACCCAGCGTCTAGCGGTAAAAGGAAGTGGATTTATTGAAATCCTCTTGTGGCTGTTCATTTTCCCAATTGGTATTATCTACTCAATCTGGAGGCGCACTGGTAAAAAGAATGCTTGCTTAAAATGTAAGAGCGAACAGGTTATCCCTATTGATTCTCCACAAGGTAAAAGAATACTTGGTGAAACTGGGTCTGGTATAGAAGAATATGTAGAAGAAGAAAAGCGACAGGAAGTTGTAAAGGAAAAGAAAGCTAGAAACGAGTCAAAAGTAGCTTGGACCGTCTTGATAGTTTTTCTTGTCCTAATCCTAATATTGATAGTTGGAAGCGCTCTATAGGGCATTATTGAGCCTCCAAATCCCTCTCACGCTCTTCTAGTACATCTATCATAGCTTCGGTGCTTTTTGGTCCAAATAAAGCAGCGTATAGATGCCCGTCACTACGCGACTTTCTTTCTATATCCCCACCCTCATAAGCGTGCGAAAGCGATTCAGCGGTCCCCATTTTCTCTATGTACCACTGAGAGGTTTTAACGTCGCCCTTTTCTAAATTTCGACGTACATTCTTCCAAGCTAGTGACAATAACTCACTTTGAGCGGTAGTCATTTTAGTACGAAGTAACAGGTCACCTTCCATAATATCCCGCATAGTGGTATACGGCACATTTGTTATTTCACAAGCCTTTCTCAGCGAAAGACCCTCTTTTAAGTAGGGTTCTATAGCACTAAAAAGTTCGTGCTTTTGTTCGGTGGTACGAGCTTTGCCATTCATAAATAATTATCTTTATGTAAAATCTATTTCTTGAGTTTTTGCTCTTGGTGTATGTCTTGTTACATTTTTTAATATGTAGCCTACATTTACGTAAGTATTAATTGATGGGTCAAACTTTTGCCTTATTTCCATCTTGCCAAAAATAGTATCTCCCTTGGAGAAAGGCGCACCCTCATCAATAGTTTTATAAAAATTATCATCTTTTACATCAACGCTAATTTTATTACCTTTGTAATAGAATTCCCATTTATACCCTGGTTTAAAGACCAACTTGAATACATTTAGCTCTGCCTCTTCATCGGTAACTGTTCTTGTATTCTCTTCTGTAACTTCGTATTTTTCTGATAGAGAGTCAAAATCTTCTTTTTTTACAGCAAATAGCTCCGACTCCGCTGAAGATATTTCAAAACCTTCAATGTTTGGGTCATTTTTAACTTCTGAAAAAGTATTGGTAATTGCATCTTGAATTGGCTGATTGTTTTGATATATATTTAATGTCACAGACTTATCTACATAAACATCTCCATTCACATTTTCAATCTTTACATAATCTTCACCCTTTTCTTCAAAAACCTCGACTGATTTTGGTGCCTCTCCCCTTAAGTGTTTTTTAATTTGAAAGAGTCCGACTGTCACTCCTACTAAATCAGCAGTAGCGGCTAAGCCTGTCAAAAGATTTGAGGGTTCACTTAAAACAAGTGACAGTGTAAGCAGAAAAC
>Ga0307930_1001538_pt1 | contig 18288 bp, 23 predicted proteins | sample OrgLakmetageno46_FD_203161 | JGI IMG/M metagenome (GOLD analysis project Ga0307930, IMG submission 203161) | Saline water microbial communities from Organic Lake, Antarctica - #46 | ecosystem: Environmental > Aquatic > Non-marine Saline and Alkaline > Saline | place: Antarctica: Organic Lake...
CCCGTATTCGCCCGTATATAGTACGTTCTCGTGGTCTAGCTTGGTCGAGTTCCCAACGGGCGTTTTTCCTTTCTTGCGCGAAGAAGACGATGATGTTGATGCCCCCTCTGCAGCCGCTGCTTTCTGCACGTACGATGCGGTCGCGGGGTTTAAAAGGTTGACCAGAGGGTGGCCGCCGCAGGTAAAGCGCACGAAGGGATTGAGCAGAGGCAGCCCATCGCCGGACTTGAGGTCCCGGCCACCCATCACCTGGGGTTGTGCAGGTAGTAAATGCACGCCATGCAAGCATGCATACGCAGCGAACAAAGCTTAGAAGAATGTGTGCATTGAAAAAACACAAAAACTCACATGGAAAGATATTGGGAGCTTGGCAAATTATTCTCTCACAATTTCCCTCTTAAATCCACAAGAACGATTGTCACAAACACACATGCTCGCACATTTCTCACTCCTCTCTCTTACCATGACGTCCACCCAGCGCCTCGCTAGGGGCACCGCCGTGATCGCAGCAGGCGGCATCGGGCTCGGGATTGATACAGCATTAGTACTCTTGCCATCATTGCCATTATTGGACGGTGAAGTCAATTCGCTGATCAAAGCAGCACCGCCAACTGTGCTAGGGCTGAACACCGACCTGCTAGGTGGAAGAAGATTCACTAATTCTACCGCAAATAGTAGTTCCCCCGCTCCCAAATCTCCTTCCGGCGCCGTGTCACCGCTCGCGCCGCTGGTGAGGGCACTTGACGTTTTGGTGCCACTCGCGTCGATGGGGTTGAAGCTCAGCCAATGAGGCGTGGCCTGGTGGGAAAATGCCGAGCTGGGAGTGGACACCTAAGTAGTGTTGAAGGAGGTCGGGATGGTGTGTGAGAGAACATTCATAGAGGAAAGGGGTATTGACTATAAGTAGAAAAGAGGTAGACACGAAGATAGATTCAACAAGCTCTTTTAATTAAGACACAAACGTTGATAGCAAGAAAGACTAACCGTCAGCGAAGGCCTTCCTGAGGGTGTGAGCACCAGGGTGTTGAGTTTAGCGCCAACGCGCGCAACCACAGCTGCGCTCCTCCGTGGACCGTCCTCTGCGCTCTGAAAATTGAGAGGTGATTGTGAAGAAGGAGAAACCAGGGCAGTTAAGGTGAGCAAAAAGTGGCTCAAAGCTTATTGCATAATAGCTGAGCTGCATTCTAAGTATCGCAACGAAATTAAGCATGTAATCGACTAAAGTGGCAGGTATGAAAACAAGGACCAAGAAATAAGGAATAGCAGGAATCCTCCATGCAGGAATGAACACACTCGTTTACCTCTTCAGCTTCGCTGTTGAGCAAGAGGAGGTTCACGAGTGACTTGAGGTCTTCCTGCACACCTTCCATGCGGTGTTCCTCCTCTGTAGCCACGCTCGGCTGCACCTCTCCTGAAGCGATGCGCGACATAGTGCGCGCTCGCAGAGACAGCAATTCTGCTTTCGCCGAAATGAGCTGCGAGTGCCGGCGCTGCAACAATTGTTCGAAATCCACGCTGTGCGAGGAATTGAGTTGAGGTGAAGCACCGGGCTGTGAATTCGAATCTCCCAGGCCGTCTCCTGGAAACCCTTGGTAAAAAATATCGTAGTTACCGTTACTGTCGTTTGATACAGGGAGGCCATCAGATGCAGCAGCATTCGATAGTGATTCGGAAGATTGCTTGCGAGGCAGGTCAGTATGCATGATCTCAAAATGCACGGGCCTCGATAAGCTCCTCTTCAGTGGCACGTTGCGTACTCCACTTTGCACGGCTTCCGCCACACTGCTCGTTAAAACGGCCTGTGCAGCCAAAAGAGCTGCGGTAGTTTCTGCCATCGTCAGTGCGCTTCCTTGTCCTCCTCCTGTGCCACCGCCTGTAGTAGGCTCACCTTGCTCGTTCTTGACTGAAAGCCAAACCCATAGCCCCTCTGTGTGCACGGTAAGTGCTGCGGTAACTGCCAAACCATCCTCGAATGAAATTGCCGTGCTGTCTCCACTGTTGGGCTCATTCTCTGCGCTCTTGCTTTCGTCCACTCCAGCGAGCATTGTTGACTGAGATGACTTGAGACCAGGAAGCAGGACTCGAAGGGCGGCCTGAGCAACCGCGGACTCGATCATGGCGAACGCATCGACTGCTTGACGAGCGAGGCCCAAAGGAAAGTCAATGGTGCCGACTAAATCGTGGGCAGACCTATGGGGTCGAGAGATATTGAGGGGAGATATCGAAGAGGAAGACGAATGACGGACGTGTGTAAAAACAAACCGGGTAAGGGAAAAGATAATTTGAAAACCCATTACCGCAAAGCAGAGATATATCCTTCCATTTCTAGGGGGCAGAAAATAGAGTGCAGCTCCCAATTGTGCCATACCACTTGTCGTAGTCGTAAAGGCTAAACCGAAGAGGTGCTGACAGTTCCGGGTATTGTGGCAGGGCGAGGTGGGGGAAGCTCACAGAGGTGGCGAACTGAGGGTTGGTGGTCTCAAAATGCGTGATGGTTGATTGCTCTTCGCCCGCGACACTCACCTGTGAAATCATCATCGAAGTTAAGACGAAGACCACCCGAAATGGAAGAAGCTATGCTAGGACTGGGGCCCAATATGCTTCGATATTTGAACGGGTGAAAACGGAGGCATCAACCGCAGGATAAATCCGAGTGCAGGCTAGAAGCACATGCACATTCACACTTGACCTTGAGGTACGGGTCCAGCCGGCCGTTTTCGTCTGCCGCCGGCAAGCTCCTCGCTTGAAACACGTGCACAAAGAGACCGAATGGGACTGTACTGGCGGCGTTCAGCAGCGGCCATTGAGTGTTAGGAGCATCCGCCACCGAGGCCCGATCCATACCGATGCGCACTAAGATCCGACCGTTGAGCAGTTTGCCGCCGCCTCCGACGCTGCTGCCAATCACGGGCGACGGTTTCAAGGTGATCCACCGCGGTTGCGCCATGCATACGTCGTTGTTGCCACTGTTGTCGACTCCCCAGACGTCCTCTGGCCGAAGCCGCAAATACGCCACCATACGTCCGGAACTCAAGCTTTCGCGCCCTTCTTGGCCTTGCAAGATGGTAAGGAGATGAAGAAGAAATGCGAATGAAAGGAGTTCACCAAGGAAGAAAGAGAATTTCTTTATTAAAAGTATAAGCTAGTATTCTTTGTCTTGAAGAAGCCCATTTTTCTAATCCACTACTGTAACACACATACAGGCAAGCTTGCCCACCGTTAGCCTCAGTGAAATGGTTCTCCGAATCAGCAGCGTAGGGCGAACCCCGGGACGAGTGCTCGTACATGTGCAAAAACACGTCGGGCAAAGATGACGTAGGCCACTCCACACCGCGCACCTATAGGTGTATGATTGTGCGTGAATACCAATGACAAAGAAAGGAGGTCAAGGAATATAATGATGTATTCAAACACTTAACTTGGTGCTGTTTTGAAGCCTTCAGAAGAAGCTTTTAGTCTACCTTCTTTTCCTTGTCTCCTTATACGCACAACAATTCCACTTGAATTCAATTCTTCTCCTCTCTCGTCTCCGTATTATACCTCATAGCAGCTGTCTCCCTGTGGAGGCAGAGGCCAATTCGCAATCCCGCTTCCACTGCTGCTATGGCGAAGCGTTTGCTGGCTGTTGCGCGCCACTACCACTGACCCGAGCGGCTGTGAGGCATGGCCGCAGGAAGCTACCAGGGAGTAGCGAGTGCCGGAGCCGCCGAAAGTGTCCTTGTCCGGGAGGCCCTGTGAAGACATAAAGAATGGATTTTACATTTTAAAAAAGGATTGAAGCTCTTCGCACAGGATGCAATCATTGATTGAGAAGCACTTCGAACGGATTCACAAATGAACATTACTAATAGATACGAAAATAGAGGTCAAACCAAATTTCTTACCATCGCTGCGTAAACGGCAACGCGCAATACATGTGGACACGTGGGTGGCGGTTCATTCCGCCCTTGTGGAATTGCTGCTGTTGCCACGCCAGCAGCAAGCGAAGAGCTTCCTTCATTCCCAATGGCAGTCCCCTGAGAAGGAGGTGGAGGTGGTGGCGTCGGCGGTGGCGCAAGAGGCTTGATTTTCACTTTCTTCACCGCAGGAGCGGCCGAGGCGCTGCGGCCGAGAATGGACTTAGGAGGCGGCTCGACGCGGGCGGAAAGGAGAATGCTGCCGCGGTACGCGCATCCTTGCCTTGCCTCAGCATTGTTCAAGGCCTAAGGTAGATGAGGAGAAAGGAACGAGTGACGTAATCATGCAACATCGGTGAGCATTGAAGAGAACATGGAAAAAGATGGCAGTTATCCATCCACTTCAGGGTACAATAAAAAAAGGGTTTAAAAATCGCTCTTCTCATAGAAATACTGCATATCAAGCTATAGATATGCATAGGGCCTCACAGAACATCGAGGATCGTCTCTTTTGTCATTCCACTTCCCATTTCAGTTCACTCATACCTCAACAAGGGACGCATCCTCGCCCAAGTTGAGCGCAGGTTTCGAAGGGTCAAGGTTCGGCAAAGGCCCCCCGTACATGTGCTGCCAGAAAGGCTTGCCGAACCGACTGCGCGGAGTGGAAGAAGGCTTTAATTCTTCTTCTTCTTTTTCTTCTTCGTCGTCGTCGTCTTCGTCATCCTCTTCCTGTCGTTCTTCGTGATCACTGCTAAACTTGGTCAGTGTGTTCGACATCGCGGCGAAGTTTTTGGAGAAATTCTCAGAAATGCCCTTGAGGTGCGAGGAAGACTTAAACATGGACGGTGCGGTGAAATCTTTCGGGTGAGCCGAAGAATCCAGTCGAACAGCCTAAGCGTTGGAAAATAAACATTGCTAAGAAAAGGCCGGTGGAATACCGTAGTACAATGAAAAACAGCACCGAGAGAGTCAAAACAAGGTCCAGGCGCAAGCGCATTCTATTCAGAGCCCCACCAACACAACTAAGAATGGCACCAAGGTCAAATCAAAAATGCCATTCTCTCTCTCCGTGCATATATTACCGCAAGGTCCAAGTCCGCACATCGCCCCACAGCTTGAATGGGGGTATTTTTGCTGGTGACTCCGAAGGCCAAAAAGCCAGGATCGGCGTCGGCCACTTGAATTGACAAAGCCTGAGACACTGCAGGCTGCCGCAGCGGGAGGCGAAGCTTTGTTGTATTGTACATAGAGCCGCCAAGAGAAAGAACAGGATTACACGAAGCAGAGCAAGAAAAGAGAGTAAATAGCTGATCAAAAGGAGAGAACAAGTACCGCGTTTGGTAGAGCCTTTAAAATGCACACACAATTCATCCTCAAAAGTGCAACCATGGATTTTTCTGCACACCTAACACACCTCTGTGTTGAAGTTTGCTTGAAGAAAGTTCTCGGCCGAGGACTGCGACGACGACGACGACGAGGCTTTCTTGGAGGGCGAAGGAGGGGCCGTAAACCCTACGAATTTCGGCTTCGTGCGGGTTAAATGAGTCGCCAAATCGCCGAATTGGAGCTGCACAAACGCATCGAGCCCGGTCCAGCTGCGCGTGGAGTCACGGAGAAAGAAATCAAGACGCCAAAGGCGCGTGTTCATGCACAGGCATGGAAAACATGGACTGCAAGAATTGCATTTCTACTCAAGTTAAGGAACAGTAACTAATACTTCGGAGTTTGTACGAGAAAGAAGGAGATGCAAATCAAACATGCATTGGGATTTCAGTCGTGTGTGTCATACCAAAAAAAACTTATTAACTAATTGAGCACGCGCAACCTCTTCTCTCTCGTAGAAATACCGTTGCGCAAAGTTGTCATAGTCCATGGGCGGCAGCCCTACCGCGGCGTGGCACCTCAACCGCAGCATGGAATAAGTGGGTCGACCCCCCGAGCTGAGGCAAGCCTCCTTGGAGGGGTCGTAGTTGCTGGAGGCCTCGATCGCCTTCTCTTTGGCACGATCGTGGAAGGGGGCCACTTCTCCTGGACCCAGCACCGTGATCGAGCACTGCAAGTAGCCACGCACCTAGCAGTATAAAAAATAGAATATAATAAAATAAAATTGAAGGAAGAAGATCAACATGCGCGCTAAACCTCACACGACCAACGAGCCGAATTGAAAAGCTAAGTAATGGTCTCGTAGTTTCAGGCAATAAAGGTACAGGAAGAAAAGGGAGTAACCTTGGGCTCTGCTTTGCCTTCCTCGTACTCTTCCAAGGCCATCCACTTGCGGTAGTACTCGTGGCCCTTGTTCGCGAAATAGACGGCTTCCAGGCCAACCACGTATTTGCCGACTACTTTCCCTCCGGGCAATACCTTAGGCACACCACGCACACACGCCGAGAACAATTAAAAAAACGCACGCACGCACGCGTCAAGAACCCCTCCAAGAATAGGGAATGAGTTTAACGCGGATGGGCACGAAAGAGAATTTGGTAAAGGAGAAATAAAGTGAAAGGAGTAATATTTCACTAAGGTACACCATCGTAATCATCACGTACCGTGTGCGTGTCAATGGCCTCCATTTCTACGTTCAGGCTTCCGAGAGTTTGGGGCGTCACATTGGGCACTTCATAGACGAAGGTGTCGTCGAAGATAGCGTTTTCGGCCGAAGGCATCACTCGCGTGCGCTGCCGAACTGAATTGACCTAATTTTAAAAGGAAGAGTTTTGAATACATTTTTTGATGATTATTACGGATTGCGGTAGAGGGAGACACAACAAGTTAGGGAACAAAGTTTATATACATTATTTGAAAAGTCTTTTCTCAGTCAAAGGAAAATGCATGTAAATTCCTCGACTTCTAATACCCCTCCCTTTCTCTGTGTACCGTGACGGCGACCATGGGATCCGGCACCCCACTCCCGATGAGACTGCCCGCCGACGCCAGCGCTTTGGCTTGGATCACGTGCACAATCACTTGGTAAGTGCCTGGGTGCACCTATGTAGGAAAGGAACCAAATAAAGGAGGACAAAGGAGCAAAGGCGTATGAAAATTGGAGTAGGAAGGGGTGCACATCTCGTCTCTGGGAAAGATGCGAAACCAACGAATAAGCAAGAGAAAACAAAAATGGCATAAAGACTCTGCTAAGTGCGTGTGCAATAGCCCAGGAAAGTGTGGTGCGCGCTTTCGATCGATCTCATAGTGCAAAGCGTTACCGTAATGCTGGCCAGCAGAGCTTCAGTTTCCGCTTCTGCTTTCGCGGCCGCAATTTCTTCGGGGGTCTTCTTGCGAGCAGCCTCTTTGGCCGCTGCTTTCCGCTGCTTGGATGCTCGCAGCTCCACGCGCCGCTTGGCCTTCGCCGCCTTGGTCTCGGCTGCTACCACTGTAGAGGGAGCCGCCTTCTGTGCCGACGGTCGTGCGGGTTCCACTTCCTCGTCGTTTCGATCGGCTGCAGACGCCGCTGCGTCATCATCGTCATCGTCATCGTCGTCGTCGTCGTCTTCGTCGTCATCGCTTTCGTCGTCACTGTCGGACTGTCCTTGAATGCACTGAGCAACTAAATCTGCGGCGTCGCTTCGATAGACGCCTTGCAGTTGAACCTCCAAAAAGCAACCGCCGCCGTCTTCCAGGTCGTAATCGGGAGCTGCGGTATTCGCATTCGATCTCTGGGCTGCACTTGAACTCACGTATTGTGGGTTAAGCTCGAGGGGAACTTTAGCCACAAATTTCTTGTCTGGTCGGTGGCCTTCTAAGGCAGAGCCAGTCCAAAATGCTTTCGCGACTTGCATTGGGCCGCCGCGAAGGATATGCCTTGGCTGTTCCACATTCAGCTCGAGCTGGCAACCCTTTAAGCCCTCCACAGGAAGCAGGAAGAGAAATCGCTCGTTCCACTGTAAAGTTTGTTATTGACCCCACACACATTCGTGTGACCAGTGTGATTTGACAATAACTAGGGTAAGGCTAAAGACAACCTTGAGACGGCCCTCACTCTAGGCCCGCTTACTTTGCAGACCTTAAAAACTATCATGAACAATGATGCATCAAATCAGACCTTCAAGACCTTACCTCAAGATTAGGCGAGGGTGATGAAGAGACCATTGTATTGCCGCATTTCAAAGTTATGACCGGCGGAAAATCTGACCATGCGCCCACTCCACGCCTAGATAAAGAGCACAACAGGTGCGAGATGAATCTTGCAAAAAAGTAAACATTAAGATTTCAAAGTTGTCAAGCAAGGATGTAGATACTGTCCAAGAATGACGCACTTTTTGTCATTGCCTGCCACGACTTCGCCGATGTCTCCTTGCATTCGATACACCACCACACGCAACATGTTGGTATCGTTTGCCATTTTTCACCCAGTGGAGGAAAATGGCTTGGTGACGTGTGATGTGGGTGGATGACTGAATAACCGAGGAGGAGCGAGCGGCAACAAAACAGGTGAGCGGGTGACCCCGATGACCCCCAAATAATATGCATACAATACAGACTCCATGGATTCTCCTCAGTAATTACATCGTAAATTGACGAATCATTTTCACCTGAGGTTCTCAGGATCTCAGGATGTTCCTTGCAGCAGCAGCAGCAGCAGAGGGAAGACTCACTGACAAAACTATACAAATTTTTAGACACTCCGAGAGGCATTGGTTTGACTTTGTGGTACTGCGCGAGCCTCCCACCACGATGGCTACTAGTAGCAGAGTCATCAGCGATAGCAGCCCCGAAGTGAAAATTTTGCACTCCAGAACTGGTGGTCCTTCCGCACCAAAGAGTATAGTTGCAGAGTCAGCACATAGCGCTGGCAAAGCTCCCTCTACGGGTGTCATTCCGCCCACAGACTTAGAAGAGGAATGTGTAATCTGCCTGGATAAACCTGAGTCTTTCCGAGGGAAGCTTCCATCCTGTGTAAGTGTGCTCAATCCGATAATTGCTTTTGCTGTCCCACCAATTGTCGTAGAAGTGTATATGCCACACAAATGGCGGTTGCATTCCCCCGAGCCCCTTTTGTCCCTGCTTCATTCCCTTTCCTCCGAGATCGATCAATACTTAATCAACTTATCTTGCTCGTGTTTCCACCTCTTTCAGGACCATATTTTCTGCTTCGATTGCATCAAAAAGGTGAAGGGTGCACTCCACTTTTGAAGCCTGCTCTGTGTTGCGAGTTTATGTGTTTGCCTCTCTAATACTTTCCCCCGTCTCCTCGTAATTTTAGTGGAGCGGACACGAGAATACTTGCCCGCTTTGCAAAAGACGCTTTACCAAGATCAATAAAGTGGCGACGAGTGCGGGAGTTGCTTCTTCAGCGACGAGCAGTAAAGGGAAAGGAAAGCGCAAGCGCGGAGCGGGAGGCACGGGCGAAGGAAGCGTCAAAGTGAAACAGCGCTCACAATCTCAAGGCTACTTGAGCAACAGTGGTCCTAGCATACCGCATCGTAAGTTATTGTTGAAGGAGACGTGGAACTTTCTTTGGGGTTCCTTTCGAGCATTTTAGGTCATCGCTTCGAGTCGCTCATGTTATTTTGCTTCTGCTTTGCTTTTCTCTTCCGTCGCCTCATGCCACCTCTGCTCTAAACCTTTCGCCCCTTTTCTTGATTGTCTGTTTGTGCTGCAGACCTGGCCAGCATGATGGGTGGCAGCTTTGAAGCGCACGACTTGTCGTCGTTGATCGAGCTCGGGCTCATGACCTCCCTCGCCAGCCGCCCCAATCTCGCTGGACTCCTGTCGCACAGCCACGCGCGCAACTTTCAGGCCCGGCGCGACGAGCACCTTCGGGCCCGCCAGGAACAACAACAACACGCCCTCCACAGCCGCCGCAACCAGGTAAACTGAAAATGCACTATTCCTTTTTCGGCCCTGATATCACATTAGTTTGGTTGAGTTCATATCTCACCAGCAATTTATCTCACTTGCCATCCCCTTCACCTCAAATTTTTCCTGACCTCTGCACCCTTTGTCAACGGAATTGTTTTAGCCTGGCGAGTCTGGGTTTTCCGTAGACAACCCAGAAGTGATAGCCGACAGCGATGACGACGACGACGTTCAAATTATTGATCCTCCTTCTTCGTCGTCGTCTTCTTCTTCTTCCTCGGGCTCCTCGAGTTCTGCGTTAAATTCTTCTTCGACTTCGGGGGCTTCGGCGCACTCGAGTTCGTCGCAGAGCTCCTCTGCCTCCTCACAGTCACCTGCAGGCCTGGTGGATTACATGCCCACCTCACGGGCTTTCTTCGAAGATCTTATGGAAATGGGCTTCGGTGACGTAGACTCTGACAGTGACAGCGATGACGGTTGGTAAAAGGAAGTGCCTGGTTCGTCTCCTCTCTCGGAACGAATTCAAATTTTGGTAGAGGGAACCGGAGCTACATGCGGCGTCTGGGCTCTTGTTGTATATATGCTTCTCTTCTTTGAATTGCGCTGCCACCAGTGGTCAATGATTGAGGGAGATGGCGGTGCGCAATAACGAAGAAACTCAAAACGCAATTATTTATTATTATTATTATTCTTGTTACTCGTGGTTATTATTATTCATTTGTGAATTCAAGGCGGCGGTGTGAAATGTGGGACATGGTGCATACCTAAGCCGGAGGCGGAGAATAAATGGGATATGGGGCCCTGTTTCCATTTCCTTTTATCCTTTATTTCGAATTGCCATCATCATACATCATACGTAGTACGTAGTCTTACCAAGAACAACAAGACGCAAGACGTCCGACCGTCCGACGTCGCAATTTGCCAGAGGATTAAGATTTTGAGACAGGCCCCGAAGGGCCGGAATTAGAAGACTACCAAGTAGAGAAGAAAAGCAAAGCAACGCAAACCAGACCTAGGAAGCTAATCAGGCGCACATGCCCGAGTGGAGGATTAAGATCTAAGATGTTGATCTAGGGGTTAAGAGTTAAGGAACCAAGACTCGGAACGCGGCCCTGATAAACGGTAATAAAAAAGGAAGGAGATACCACAGGAGCCAGATGCTTATTGCTGCTTTCTTCGCGGTTGTAGCTGTGTAGGTTTCAACCAGGAAGGCACAGGCCCATGCAACTAGATCGCGCTCCTTTTCCATCGCCCTGCATGCTGCATGGCACTAAAACTGGAGAATATCCTCTTTACGCCGTGGTGGTGTCACCCTCTGCATCTGCCTCGCCCTCCGCAGCTGGTGCCCCCACCGGCATGTCACCCTCGAGAGCAATGGCGTCCAGGTAAGGCTGAGTGGCCTCGTCTTCGAAGGACATGTACTTTTGGTCAGGCCCAATAGCAACGATGCTCAAGTTGGAGGCTTCCAAAGTCTTCTCAGCTTGCACGCAACCTGCTAAGGCTTTAACACCGTGCTTGATGAGCTCATCCAAAGGCGCAGACGAAAAGGTCGCTGCGTGCTTTTCGAGGTAAGTCTTGCCTGACTGCGCGCGGGCACCAATGGCCATGGCCGTGTACTCCGAGTAGTGCCCCGAAGGGGTGGTCTCGTACAAGTGCGGGCCAGTGGCGTCTACGCTGCCCACCAGCAGCCCTACGCCGTACGGCCGGCGAATATACATCTGAGTGGACCGCTGATGCTTGTCAGCCACGTCGCCTACGAGCCGCGACGCCTGAAGGGCGCTGCCGTACACGTACTTGTGGTTGAGGCATTCTGTGCGCATGAACTTGGCCAAGCTGCGCGCGTCCGCATTTAATCCAGCAATTGCAATCCCCATGTGGTCGTCGATTTTGAGCAACTTCTTTTGGTGCGAGGCAAGCTCATGCGGAGACCTCTTGAGCGCCACCAGCACTACATGTGTGTCACTCGTCAAGCCGAGGCAAGCGCTTCCCTGAGAAGACAAAAACAGGGGATAGATAAATTGAAACACGAGAGGATTTCTGTTAGCGAGAAAGGACCAACTTTAGAGTGGTGCTTGTTCAAAGTGACTGTAGAGGCGTTCAGCATTCGCTTTTCTTAAAGAAGGTATATTTTCGAGTAGCCTTCCTGATGGGCAACTAGATTGGAAGTGAGGCAGGTTGGGCGTACAAGAATCACCTGTTTGACTGCCTCGTTGGCATATTCGACCTGGAGCAACCGCCCTTGAGGACTCCATACCGTCACATCGGTGTCGTACATGTTGCGGTTCATGGTTAATAAGATTCCTGTTTGACAAACGATTAATTTTAAATTCAAGGCTGCTATGTGTGAAGAGGCTCCATGAAATTTGCTTGGCAGTAACACTGCACATCGCGTGGTGTTGTGCACACAAAATGCTGATCCACGAAGCGCACTATCATAAGTACTATGCCGCAACTCTTCCCCTAGCAGTGTGGATAGTACCTGAGCCGAACCAAACGACAGCGCTTAATAGGGGTCTGTGCTATATCGAAGGGCTCTATAGAAAGCTGGCGCACGAGTCCAAAAGAGCTCTGCGAAACTCTTTATTTTCGTAGTTTTTACGTCTCGAGTTCAATCGAACAATCGAACAATCGAACGATTCACAAAAAATGGTAAACTAAAGGGAAGACACTGAGGGAACGGCAGCTATAACGAAAACTGGCTCTGCTTAACATTCTGGTGATGCCTCTTAAGCTAGCCTTTTAGTCATTTAGTGGACTGGAATTGAAAGTCCGAGGCGTAGCAAAAGCTTCAGTCAGGTTCATTGTTGTACTCTAGCTTCCAGTACTCTTGCGGATGCCTTTGTCGTCTACGGCTACTGGCTTCATCGGTGTAGCGCTCGCCATTGTAGGCTTTGGCACTCAGGTAATATATAAATAGCCCGTCAGCTCTGATAATTATCAATTTATATTCATTTATAATGTACCGTAGACTAAATTGCTAATCGACACTAATTTGATTGCAGGGCGTTTTCGTGAAGAGCAAGGCTATTAAGCAGTCCGGCGCGCACCCACTGCTGGTGGCGGGTCTCTTTAGCGGCTGGTTGGGCCTCATCGGTGTGGTTCTTGGGCTAGTCGTTGCAAGTCTAGAACATGAATCCGCCCTGCCTTTAACGAAATCACCGGATGCAGGCGTGGCGTTCAAGCAAGGTGACTGGTTGCAGTGGACATTTCCAGCGATTTTGTATGCGCCTGGAAACATTCTGTTGCTCTGGGCGTGCCGCCGGGCTGGCGTGGGCGTGGGGGTGGGGGTGTGCGCAGCCTGGACTTCGGTGATGTCGTTCGTGGGCGGTGTTACCGTCGGCGGCGACACACTTCGGCCAGCCACGCAACTTCCTGGCGTGTGCCTCATGATCGTAGCTACTATCTTCATGGCCGCGACCAAGGTGATTGACCATGTGTGCACTTTTAGAACTATTTTTGTTCCCGCTTAAAATCTTATGTGTTATACGAGCTTTAGTTGATGGCGCTGTTGGTTCTATTCTAGGTGCCCACATTTGAAGACTGGGTGGATCCGATCCCGCCGCACTTGCTGGTGGAGGTGCTCGCAGACTTAGACCAAAGCGGCGCGGACGGAGAAAGCAAGTGTATAGACCCTTTTGATCTGTCATCTCCACTGATTGCGGAGCCAGAAGCGGATTATCCTAATGCGTCTTCGATGCCACCGCCACACAATGATGAGCTCCTCTCGCCTGAAGCACTTGCATCTGCGGAAGCTGCGGATAGCCCAAAGCCTCACAGAGTGTTTTCTTCAGTTCCAACTGGAGCGAGAGCATCAGCAACAAAGCCAACGGCAGCGGGTGCTGCACACCATGGCTCGCCAGGCTTTCGGCACAGTTTGCTGAGCAACGAAGAAGGGTCCACGTTACATGGCGGGTCTCAGCTGGAAGGCGGGTCAGGGCATGGCTCAACGGATCGTTTTTCTGAGGGGTCGGGTTACACAGCGGGCGGCGGCGGTGGCTACATCACTATGCCAGCCGAGTTCGCACGAACCAGGCGCACCGATCCAGGTGTCGTGGCCACACCTTGGGTAGCCGCAGGCAGCGCTTTAGACCACAACCACAATGACTCCATGATAGACCACAGCTCTAGCGTGAGCGCGCGAGGAGATCAATCCTCGGAGTCGGCGGGTAACCAGACCAGCACTGTATCTTTCATGCACGAATCGCAATTCGGAGGGACCCTGCTCTTGTCTCCAGGTCAAGGCGCACACGTGCACTCCAACAATCGTCTCAGGAAGGAGCCTGGAAACAGCACAAGCCAACAAGGACGCACTGCTTCCGAGGTTAGCAGTCAAGCTCATCAGCTGCGCCGCCGCTGCCGCCAATACCGGCGCCGCTCGTCCGTGGCTGTCGCAGTTGCGCGTGCGTCAAGCAAAGCCACACAACACAGGCGCCCTTTGCCAAGGATAGCATCTACTAGTAGAATAAACTCGAGCAGTGTTGCCAAGGACAATGACGCCTCAGATCAACGCATGCTGACACTAGCAGCCCTGGTGGCCACGGCCACTAGCCCGGAAGTCGACTGGACCGGGGTCATGATTGCGGCCGCTTCTGGCCTGTTCCTCGGCGTGCAGGTGAGTGCTTATTGCCTCTGGCGAATAAAAAATAAACGAATGTCTTGTGCTGTCACCCTACGCCAACTTCTGTAGTGCATGGCGGTTTCCTTTGTAGGGCGTTTAGTATTTAATTCTTGGTCTCCTTGTTCTGTCCAGGCCTTTCTGTGGTCGCGCGCTCTTAACAGCGGGCACGCCAACAAAGAAAGTGACGACAACGACGACGATGGGAATTTATCGCCGATCGAAATAATGCGCGCCATTGCCATCTTTTTAGCCACCCAATTCGTCGTCACTGCGTTGCTTCTTGTCTGGCCGGCGTGGAGTGATCCTACCTTCCTGAATGGATTGCCTCGCCGGCCAGGAGGGAGCTCCTTGAGCAGCCGAGGGAGTGTTTCGGCTGGCGTTGGACGCGGATTCACCGCTTGTCGGATTGCGCTGCCTTGGGCACTTGGGGGTGCGGTGTGCTTCGCAGCTGCACTCGGAGGACAGGTGTGTTGTAAAACTGCTTCTAAATGTTGCAGCGGTTCATTGGGTCGAGGAGGAAGTCTACCCAGGATTATTTCTTGCTTGCATGCCACGTGCTGATGATGCTTGAAGTTCCAAGCAAGAGAGAAGGGTGTACCGTGTCTAGATAGTAAGCAGTCTATTGCTTATGCAAGTTACACGCAATATGCGTGCCTTTTTATTTTTTTGTAGTTTCTCTTTCTTTCACATTTTCTTTTCCTTGCTTTCTGCCATTATACTTTGGGCGCTATTTCATACTTTGCCAGGTGGTGGCGATGGCCCATTTGCCTTTGGCCGAAGCCGGGCCTCTAACCCAGCTGAACGTGGCCGTGGCAGGGATGTGGGGGCTGGGCTTCCTCGGGGAAGTGGAGAGTCCGCGCTTGAAGGCCGTGTTTGCGGCTTCGATCATGGTGGCGTTGTGTGGCGCTGCGCTGCTGTCGCTGGAGTGAAGTGGATTCAAAGAAGAGAGGGGGGGAATGTGCCAGAACCGAGCTCTGTGCTTGGTCTTGCCAGCTTCTGAGCTCTCAACGAGCTATCTTGCCTTGAGTTTTCTATTTCTTATCTGCCGAAAGTCGACTTGAACTTTCGGCTTAATTTTCCTGTGTGTGCGTTCTGCGTTCCCTTTGTGTCCTTGTGATTCGTGCGTTGCCTGTTGTGTATCTTAGAATCAAACAAACGATTGACCTCACTTGTCGGTGTCGACTAATAACTAATAAGTTTATGGCTACGGCTATGGTTATCATCCGCGCTCCGGGTAAATTTGTTGTGGTATGGACAGTGAAAGCCCCATTTATTTCTGAGCCCCCAGAAAACACCCAGAAGAAGGGTGAAAGGATATATTCCGTGCCTTTGCTTGCTTGATATGAATGCGTAGTAGACGCAAACACATCTCGCAACTTGAACTCGGAACTCGAACTCGATTATTGTTCAGACACCCCGCCCCGTACGGGCATTTTTCTTCAACGAAACGATGCAACAGTGCAAGCAATGATGCCAAAAATGGCTCCTGGGTAAACATTCCTAGTTCTTCGCACTCTTTGATTATCAAATCTTCCTGCTAGCAAGCATTCCTCAACAGTTGCTGGGTTGCTAGCTAGGCAGCACATCGAATTTCACTCCGGCTAGGTTTTTGAGGAGCTCGTGCTTTTCATCCACGCAGTTAGGAATTCAATTTCGAGTTTTGGATGTCCAAATCGAGCCCAGTTAGCAATGCTCTCTCTGAAGTTCGGACGGCGCAATATCGAGCAACTATTGATGCTGTAACCACGACTGGAGAAGCACTTCAGTGTGCACCTGATGTCTTGAAGCGAGATAAGACCATTGTGCGAATTGCTGTGAGCAAGTGTGGATTCGCTCTTCGATTCGCAGCCTACGAGCTTCAAGATGATCGCGACATTGTAATATTTAAGACTTCATAGGCAAATCGAAATTTTGTTTATTGCACTGTCGCAGTTTATACTAGTACATCTGCACGTGTCCTCATCCAGTATTGCTCACATTTTAGGTGTATGCAGCATGCGCCAAGGACGGCTGCGCAATCAAGTATGCCAGTGAAGCTCTCAAACAAGATCGCATAGTGGCTTTGATTGCTGTAGAGCAAGACTGGCGAGCTCTAGGGTATCTTCCGTGGCTATGGGGCGATCGGGAATTAGTCATGACTGGCGTCGCACAAGCAGGTGAAGCTCTTCGATTTGCCACCCCAGATATTCAAGATGACGAAGGCATTGTACGCATGGCCTTAAGTAGCGACCCATCGGCCTTGAGATTTGCGAGCGATCGAATCGTTGAAATTGTGTTGCGCGACCATGAGGTCATACTCGAAGCCGTCGCGAATTTTGGGCTAGCCCTTGAATGGGCAGACGACCACCATCGAGCTGACAAGACGGTGGTTCTCTCTGCAGTGCAACAAAATGGCTTGGCGTTGGCATATGCGCACCCCAGCTTACAGGCAGACCGTGATGTTGTCTTGGCTGCTGTATACAATTTTGGCACTGCCCTAGAATATGCTGATTTATCCTTGCGCGCTGACGACGAAGTCATTTCAGTGGCGGTGGCCAACGATGCTGCCGCGTGGGAATGGGCTCTATCCGGCACCATGGCAGCTGACTGGGCATGGCGACGGTGGAAAGCTGCAGACTCAGAAGGTGGGCTCTCAGAACCGATCAGTGGTGGACGCGAGAGTAGCTTGCATCATCGAAGAAGTGCATCTCCTCTGAGAATAGTGGTGCCTCAGCTCCCACCTCAGCGCGACTTTGTGCATAACGGTTCCCCTCAAGATCGTTCGTCGCCTTTGCAGTCGGAGCGCCAGGAGCACTCATCATCCCAAAGAAGTCCCAATGAAGACAGAGAAAACAATGGCAGTCGCGAATATATAGATAGATTTGACGAGGCCTTCCAAATTACGTCGCAGAAAGATAAGCAGCTTACGCACAATGAACTTGGCGACGAACTCGCACAGCGATACGGCAGTGCGCTTGCCCTGCAGCTTCGGAGCTCCTACGCACCTTAACTTGTAACTTAATGTAGATTTAGAGGCTTCCTAGAATCAATCTCGAATTCTAAATGCAATTGCCCTATACGTATACCCTGAAACGTACCACGTATCAGTATCAGAATCAAGAAACCATTATATAGTATAGGTCATCGGGAAACCATGCCATACTACACACCCGGAAATACACCGGCAGGGCCCTAGCGACCAACTAAGAATAGTTAGTAGTTAGAGCGATGAGCTTCGTGCGTTAAAATATATGCCAAGGAGCTGATATGGAAATCCGCGGCGGAATTGCTACAGGAGAAAGCACGGCTAAGTTGCTTGAAGCACATCAAGAAGGCCCACAATTGTGCCTAATAACGCAGAGAGCAAAAGGCCGCAACACCTCCCTTGACCCAGTATTCGTTGTCGCAAAACATGACCTGCGAGTTCGTTTCCGACACGAGCGAAGACCGGAAGCAGCGGGGTTTATCCGACGGCACCTCCAGCCACAGCACGAAGTTGGTGGAGTGGCCGGTGGTGGACAGCACGCCGCGCCGGCTCAAGATTTTGTACACTGGGCAACGGTAAATGCCCTCGGTCGTGATGGGGCGGTTCTGGATCGGGTCGTTCAGCACTGCCGGCATGGGCGAAAAGAGCTCCTTTGGCCGAGGGTCTGTAATAACATGCTTGTTGCTGTCCCATCGGGCGCCCTCGAAATAAAGCCCGTAAGTGTAGGCACCTGCTTTGGGTTTCGGTTTCTTGAGGAGGACTTCCGGAGACTCTTCGGTGAATTTGTAACCGAACCCTACGGTGTCAATCGGCATTTTCATTTGCCGTGCGTAGTTTTGTTGAATGGCCGTCAAGAACCCTTGGGGGAAGAAGAAGCCACTGACCCAATATGCCGACGGAAGGCCTTCGTTGACCCACTTCCCGATGAATCCTTGAGTGGTGGCAGACCTGGTTCGCGCCAGGAAATCGGCAAACCACGGCTTCAACGGTTTCAGTGAGGGGTACGCGACTTT
>Ga0307930_1001540_pt1 | contig 18285 bp, 14 predicted proteins | sample OrgLakmetageno46_FD_203161 | JGI IMG/M metagenome (GOLD analysis project Ga0307930, IMG submission 203161) | Saline water microbial communities from Organic Lake, Antarctica - #46 | ecosystem: Environmental > Aquatic > Non-marine Saline and Alkaline > Saline | place: Antarctica: Organic Lake...
TTGGCCTTCTGGAGCGAATTCGCTAGCGCATTTGCAGCTCAAGTGCATTCTTTATGTGCCTCTGTGACTGCTGTGTACTTGCCTTTCTTTGTTTTTGGGAGAGTATTAACTAGACTAGACTAGACTTTGCAATTGAGGAGCACAATATAATCCCATTTAACCTAATAATCTACAATCCACAATCCAATCAATTCGTTTCATATGCACGCAGGATTCACGTTAAAGGTAAGGAGGCTTCAAATTTACCCCACGATTGTTCTAAACTCGATTTGTACGCCTTCTTCTGCCATTTACGCGTGATTTACACCTACACGAAAATCCTAACAAGCAGTTTTAAATAAAAAAGACCCGGTAAACTGGTAATATAAATTAAGAATTGCGCTACTTTGGACCGCTATCGCCGATTTCATGGCCACTCGGGTATGCGCGGCTGATTAGTTCTCTTGTAGTATTAGTAGCTCACTTTTTCATGGCTGCTTTGCTTTGAAATTCTTCCTGTTCGTTCTCTAATTCCGGCCCAACGGGGCCTGTGCCAAAATTATACTGCGTCGAGCGCAAAAGCGTAGTCTGCAAAAACGGTCATGCTCCAGGCACTTTCACTTCCTTCTTCAAAGGTGGCGGGTATCAAGTAGTAGCCCTCGTCGGCGACAGGGAGGCTGGGAACATTCACGCTCACGGTGGGCACGGTCGAAAACGGCGACGAAGAAGCAACTTTCCCACTGACAAGGAGGCGAGTAGGCTTACACGGCCCCTGGGGCCCGTTTGTAGCCCGCAACAAGAACACGGCAATGAACAAGTCCTCCGCGTGGGCGCCCACGTCCAAGGACAGGGTCACAAACACCGACGCCGGCCGCGCAAGCGTCAGTTTGAACTGCGGCGCGTTGGTCAAGTCTTGGTAGCCGGTGGCCGTGCCGTTGGCACGGGACCACGCTCCAGTGACCGACTTGGTGTGCCACGGCCCCGGCGGCTTGTCGCTCGGGCTGCGGAACAACCGGCACACGTACAGCGTTTCGAAGTTCCGCAAGAAATCGGTCAAGTCCATCCAGTGCGTGCCGCTCACGTTTTGCAGCGCTTTGAAATTCGTCTTTTGCTTCAGGCGTTTGGTCCAAGAATTTTTGGAATCGTCCGAGAAACGGCCGTTCCAAGAAGATTTGCCCCATGGGTTGCGAAGCTGCAACAGCTGCTTCGAGTCGACTTCCACCACTTGAAGCACCGAGTAAGCATGGCCCATGACGATCCCTTCGGGCGTGAAGTTCGTGTCGCGGCCCTGGGAACTGCCAGCGCCAATCAAATCGCCTGAAGCAACGCAACTCAAGAGTTTCTTCCACAGCACGCCTCGGTCCAATGAGTCCAATTTCAAGTGCTCGCCGTAGCCGCCCGTTAAATCGACTAAGCCAACGTGGACAAACCCGCCTTCGATGTTTTGGAAACCCTGAAATATGGGAAAAGAACGTCGTATATATACAATAAGGCAGTGAATACGCAGGGAGAAATGGTGCTATGCAGCGTGCATCAAACTTCTCGAGCGTGAAGCGTATTCATGATGATCTGAACTATCTCGTAGGTCATCAAACGAATATGCGAGCACGTGTAAATGCGACGAACCTTGTAGTATTTGGCGTAAGCTTTTTCGAGGATGCTGGGCCAGAGCTCGTCGCCTCCTGCAGACCTCACGAGGAGGAGCTGGTTGTGCTCGTTCACCGGCAGTTGGTCGTTGACCTTCACCCTCACCCACTTCCCCTGCACAATATTAGGGAAGGTAGCAGGAAATGGAAGAAAGGATTCGTTTAGTCTAGTGTACATGAAGTCACCCGAAGTCAAAAACATACGATCGATCATCAACGAACCTGCTTGAAAATTTGAATGACGTAGTTGCCGTCGGGCGTTGCTTCGGGGTTTTCGCGGAAGACTTTTTCGAGCAAGCCTGCACACGCACCACGAAAGAGTCAGCCACATAGAATATGAAAACTCAACCTCGCTCCACTCTTCTTCTCACAAGTTTGATGCAACAGCAAGAAAGCAAAACCATGCACTTGCATGTACACACATGCGCATATACTTGGCCGTACCTGCGTCAGCGTGTAGCGCCAACAAGCTGAGCGCGCTGAGCAGCCAGCAATCGCCCAGTTGGCCCTGGCACAAATCTTCGGCCGCAAAACGCCCTGCGCCCGTCTGCACCGACACGTCCGCCGGGAGCGCGGAAAGCTGGTTGATGCCAAGGTCCTTGGAGGCTGAAGCCCAGCGTGTGCAACGGTCGTGCAGGGTAGGCGGCAAGCTCAAGGTGGATTCAAACACTTTGCCGTTATCGTCGTCGTCTTCGGCGACTGGAACAGGATCATTGGGCGCAGGCGCCACCGTCTTGTTCTGGGCATTGCGCCGCTTCCTGGCTTCCTCAAGCTCTTTCAGTTGCTGTTTCCGACGCGCTTCACGCTTTTTGGCATCTTCCTCGCTCTCTTGTTGGACATCTTTCGGCTCCACCGGTGGCTCGGGCAATGAGTCGTCGTCGATCAACGGAGGTCCAGGTCCGGACGGGGGCGACGGAGGCGGTACATCATCACTGGTTCCCTTGTTCAGTCGCCGCCTCGTTTCTTCTTCCAGTTTCCTCAGATAATCCTGCCGCCGAGCGCCCCGATTCAAGTTTTCACTGTCAGCTGCGCCATTTTCAGCTTCTTGCTCAAGTTTCAGCTTCTCAATCATCTGCTTCAATTCTTCGTCTCCCATTTTCTCGATCTTTTTCTGTTCTTCAATGTTTCTGCGGCGGCGCGCTTGCTCCTCGCTGTCCTTTCGCGCTTCTTCTGCTTTCACCTTTTGGTCGGCCAAGTAGCCTTCGTAGCGCTCGGCAAAGCTGCGCAATCGCACTTTGAACTCATTGCCCCATGCAGTAACGTCAGCGAGCTCGAGAGGCGGCTCCGATGCCAGAATTGGGCCTGCCAGAGCGCCAAGCTCTTCACGGGTGACATTCTGTCGCACCCAGGCCAGAAAACTGGCGAACTCTGCCGCCCGCTTGGACTCTGCCAAGGCTGACGCCCGCGTGATCTCGAGTTGGAAGTGCGCCAGGGTGAGTGCGGTTGTGCGAAATTTCGCCGCCTGTTGCTCCTGCAAGCACTTCAGCGCTTCCCAAGTGCTCAACCGCGCATCTGAAGCATCGGTTGCGGCACCAGATTTTGCAAAACGTTGCACCGTCGGAGTGCCTTCAGCGGAAGCAGCAGGAATTGGCCAGCAAGGCCCCTGTTGCTGAACCGCTGCTGCAGCATCGCGCAAGGCCACGGCCATTGCCGGATAATTGGTCATCCCACGGCCCTTCTCTAGCTTGGTCGTAAGACCAGCAGCGAGCTCTGAAAATTTGCTGGCTGTCAAACTGCCAACTAACGCTATGTCTGCACCGCTTTCAGGATCCCCAGACTGGGCGTTATTCCCAGAACTAGCGCTTGATGGCACCGCCAGTGGATCACCATCACCCGGCAAACCAGCGCCCTCAATGGCCTCCGCACGGCGCAGCGCCTCTTGTTCGCTCTCACTTAGCTCTTGGCCTCCTCGTGCTTTGCAGATGTTTGTGTAGCGTTTGGCCGAGTGTACGGTACTTGAATGAATGAGAGACTTGGCCAAGCTAATTGAGAGCACCAAATCAGCCTCCGATACCGAATTGACATCGGCCCAGCGCGCTTCCGTTGATGATTCAACGTCATTCGCGGAAGTGATATCGCTGCTGCTTTCTTCTGAACCAATCGCAAACATGTTAGCATCGTCGTCTTGGCAAATCGATTTGATGGCTGAAGTCCGAGCACTGCGCACAATCCGAAACAAGGCAGGTGGCAACTTCAAATCCTCATCGGATTTCTCTTTTCCGTGAGCCGCTTCCTTAGCGCCGAGGGTAGCTTGTAACGAAGCGCCACTCCCATTACTCTCTGAGAGCACTTTCCAAGCTTTGAGGAGCTTGTTAGTTGGATCAGTCGCATTGTGAACGAATAACATGGTTCCTAACAAAATGAGCGTAGCGAAGCACATCAAACCGAAAGATGCCTGCTCGAGGAGTGCTGTGGCAACAAGGCTCCAGACTATGGAAAGCATCAGAGCTGCGAAAGAGCATAAGAAGGCCGTGTTATCTTCTCGAAGCTTGCCACGATTCGTGGAGAAACGCACGTAGGGCAACAGAAGGGCCTCTGTGGCGGCTGCTGCGGACACGTACTCTCCCGAGCCGACCGCTTTCATAGTCAGGGCGACGGAGACGAGGATCAAGCCAAAGACGCTACCCCAAAAAGCAAGTGAAAAGAAAAAGAAGCTCACAATCCCGGATGAAAGTACACCCAGCACACAACCTGCCGCGACCAATAGAAATATCGCTAAAAGCACTGACAGTCTCCAAACTCGCGGCAAATAGTAGCGGTTGACTAGCCATGTGTGATAGACTGCTCCCGTGTATATGATTACAAATAGGAAAAGGAACAGAGCCACTCCTGCGTATGCTGAATAAAGAAACATGAGAAGGAGCCCGAGAACTACGGAAAGGACCAAAGTTAGGAATGCAACTGCTGTCGTAACACCCGTTAATTTCATGCCGTCGTCTTGAACTTGCACGTACGTAAAGTAAAGCATCACTATGATTGGCACAGCGATAAATGAAAACAAGACAGCTGCTTCGACAGTAGTAAGTGTACCCGAGCCATCTACGACTTCGCTGTAGGCACTAGCATCGCGGCCGAGAAATAAACTGTGGATAAAAATATGGAGACCCAGAGATAGTGCTGTCGGTAGAACGGCATCTCGAAACCGCGCTGATTCGTGCCAAGCCTGATGGGCCCATGCAATAAGGAAGAGTTCCAAAAACATCCCAGGTAGAAGCCAACCAAAGTACCAGCCAACATTTGCCACGTAACCCCACGCCAACAGAGACAAACCAAAGAAGCAAATATTAACAAATGTTACGGTGTCAGTAACAGAGAGCCCCAGTCTAAAAAAGGCGACAATCCAGTAAACACGCCGGAAATCCCCTTGTCTCCACGTCTTAATACTTAGTGGTATTCCGGTCGACCATCCGAGCTTTGCATCCACAGGCTCTGCTTCTTCTTGGTTATCAGCACCACTCTGCGTCTGTAAAGTATTCCGGCGGTCCCGAGGAGGCGGTGCATCGGCCTTATCCCACATGTTGTAATCACGAAGCTGCCATTGTTGGTATAAAGATATTGCGCAAACTAATACAGTCGGAAAGAACAAAAATGTCGAGAGAATAACGTACGCATTCGTTATCAAGAACAAAATGACCCCAATGCCAGCTAAAAATGCAAGAAGTGTTATGACTCGGTTGCGGCGTTTTCTCTGCTTCAATTTTACAATCGCCATGGCGCTCTTAGCGGCGGCCTGAGATGCTGCGTTGATGCCTGCATCCTGCGCCTCCAAAGAAGGAGCGCTTTGGTTTTCCGCAATATCAGAATATACATTCAATCCGCTCGTTAGCTTCACTTTGCTCGCACTTTGAACTTCCAGGTCAGATATCTTTTCCAATTCAATAACATATAAAACTGCAGCCCACGCTAAAAGGACGCCGACAACAACCAATCCAATTCCCCATTGAGAAAATAAGCCCCCTTGAAAGGAAACGTCTGACAGTTCAAAGTAGTAGACAGCGGAAATTTCTAATAAGAAAGCTAGTATTAACGAGAAGAGAAGGAGTACATCGAGGTTCTTGTTGTTTGCACCGATAACTTTCGCAAGAGGCTTTATGGTCTCAGTTGCACCATCCGAAGGCTCGCCTTTGTCCATGCGGAGAACTTCGTCGCGGACACTGCTGGAAAAATCTTCAAGGTCCAGAACGCCCATGTTAATATACATAGCCATCATCCGCTGGTGAATAGCCACTCGGATAAGGTAGCCGCCAAGAATAAGGAAAATGAAGCAGTGGCCGAGGAACCAGAACTCAGAGCCATAGTACATAGCTATTGCAAGTGCTCCGCGAGCCAACGCTTGAAGCAAGAGCACCAAAAAAGACCCTTTTTCGAGCGAGACCATCGGACAGCGAATAGCCAAGGCCATAGTGACGTCAACAGCGACAGCAGCTAGTGCAGTTACGATGCCGATGTGCTTTTGTCCAGAAGGAGCCGCCACTCCTGCCCAAATAGCATATATCAAAAGCACAATGCATCCTTGAACGCGCCGTTTACTCTTCGAAATCACCGATCTAAAGCTCTGGAAGCGCTTGCGTTCTCCAATGGAATTTGGCGTCGATGCCTGTGCTTCTGGTAATGAGCTCGCAGTACCCAGATCGCGTTTGCCCAATTTGTCTGTAGCTTGAGACGAGATTGCAGCTTCAGCCTCGATTTTACCTACCGATGCAGCACTCCGAAGTTTGCTGATTTCGTCTGCCAAGCGCTCTGCAGTATTAAAATTTTCAGCAGCTACTGCAGCCCGCTTTGCATCCTCCAACGCTTGAAGCTTCTGTGCCGCGTCTACTTGCTTCGAACTTGCTTTGGCAGCCTCGAAAAGGGTTCGAATAAATTGACGATCTTCAGTGGCATCAGAGCGCTCTAAAATAAGCGGAATCATCTGGACAGAGAGGAAGAGCCATGCCAAGGCTACAGGAGCAAACGTTTCCATCCCGACTGCGACTACGACCCAGGCGACGATACTGAATATCGACAGCTTCACGACGGCAACTAAACGGTACTCCCACGCCGCTGCGGGGCTGCTCCAACCGCACGCATGCCAGGCGCAGGCCGCCCACATCAGGGCCGTCACACTGGTGCCCACCATCAGCAAACCAAGCCCAAATTTAGCCCCACCCTCAATGCTGACCACGCTCAGTCCCCAGCAGAGCATGACAAAAAGAGGCTGCCACTGCACGACGAGTTCACCAAAGATTTTTTGTATCCGTCTGCGCTGTGGAACAGTCCGGTTGAAATGATAAACGAACAGTGGGGTCCCGTACATGAAAAGCAGACCGATGCAATTAATCGTGGGCGAGTGGCGGGTTTGTTCCTCAAGCCGACCGACATGAGCACAAACACCCGAAAGGGAAAGGTCAAACCGTCTCTCCCGTAATCGCCATATAGCGCCAACTATAGCGGCACACCACCACACGAAAAGTGGAACAGATATGACCCAAAGGACTGTCAGGCTTTCGCCAGTACTTGACATCCTGGATGAGCAGAAGACGATTTGTTCAATGTATCAGTAAACGGGATGGTACGCGTGTATTTCGTACGGGAAACAGTTAAGCGTCAATACAGGAAAAGCTCGTCTAAAAGGGGTTCGCAAGATGTGATATGCGGTTCACATGGCTCGCGAGCGCTAGAACGACGGGTCAAAGGACATTGTTACCCGATACTTTAATAGCGTTGGCCTAGATCGAGTTCAATGCACAGTGGCACAGTGGACGACTGAACAACTGATGACGCGCCATGTAAGAAAGCAATCTATCTGTATCTATGCGCTACAGTATGCACATCTATCATGGGCCAGCTGATGAGAGACGAGAAAGAAGCATGAAAATCGAAAAAAAAAAAAAAAAATCGCCCTTCTCCAGAAAATTCTGCATTTTTTTTGAGCGAGCAGCAGTGCAGCAGCAGCAGCTCATCATCAGAGACGTCACGACGTCACCTCACACCTCCACCTCATCACTTTTCTTCTTCCTTGCACTTTTACGGTGATTCACTTCGTAGTAGTAGACCGGAAGCTAAGTTTCTGAGTGCCTTCGAATGAAGCAAGCTACGAGGATGGAATCTAAGATGATGCCAAGATTTTATGTACGACTCATTAGCGTTGGTTTCATGGCAATGACCGCCACGACTACGTCTGCTCTTTCCTTTGGACAGAGTCAAGCAGCTGCATTAGACAGGCGGTCATGGGTAAATTCCCAAGGCCATCCTCGATTAGCAGTGCTCGCGGCGAATACTGGGACAGTAGATGGCGCCTCACTTGCTGGTCTCTTTTCAGTTGGTGTTGATGATGAGCGTCCTAGTTCCGAAATGGCCAACATCGAATGCGTAGCACCTACTCGCAGTCCATCCGATAGCAGTCCTAGCAGTAGCAATGACAGCAGCAACGAGATCAGCAGCGACGGCGAAGTCACGGAAGCGCAGTTGTTAGCAAGAACTCTAGATACCCTCGACTGGCCCAAGATCCTGGAAGCACTCGCGAACGAAGCTACCACTACATTAGGCCGCCGCTTAGCCTCGAAGCTCGAGCTTGCGCCTTCGCTTGCGGCAGCCCAGCAACAATACGCTGCTGTTCGCGAAGCTGGCACGGTACAATGCACAACTTGTGATGAATTTTCACAATGTGCTGTCCACTCTTTAGTGCGTGTTGCAGAAAATCTCCGCGTTTTTCAGTGGTATCTCTATTGAGATTATATGGAAATTTTATGGTAGTGTGTGGGTAGTGGTTTTGGGGTTTTTCTGCATCAGTGCGCCAGATGTTGCGTTGTGTCGCAAACTCATTGTGTGCTTCTCTTTCCTTTCCTTTACTACATTCTATCTTTTCTCTTTTCTCTTTAGCTCTTTTATATTATTAACTTGTAGGTTCTCGATGCTTTGCCGCCACTTCGATCAGCCATGGATGCCGAAGCAGAACTCGCCATGATTTCTAGTGGCCAGGTTAGATCTACTTTCCAAGAAGTCTATGATGTGTCCCATATTCTGTCATTCTCATGCCCAAAGAGTTGAGCTTGCAAATAGACCTTAGTACATCACGATGGTGATCAATTAATCACTAGTTACTTCCTAGACTGACAAAAATGTTTTTCTTCTCCCTTGAAACCTCTTCTTAGGTGCTTGACGGAGCCCAAATGGTACATGTAAGTAACTTGCTTTCGGATCTAAGTGCTCTGCGGTCTTATTTGTTGACCCACCCTCGAGCTTTCACGGAAGACGTGGATTCGAAGCTTGCATCTGCCACCGGTGAAGACACCGGTGCCACCCCAGTAGCTGCTGCGGCGGGCAACGACGCGTCACGTTTTGGGATCGACCGTTTCGGGGGTGACATTCCTCTGTTGTGTGGCATGGTGCGCGGGATCATCTTGCCCGATGCCCTCGTGAATGCTCTGGATGGCGCTTTTGACGAGAAGCAACAACTTTCCGAGACGCGATTCCCTCAGTTGGGAGCGTTGCGCAAGAAAGCAGAGACGCTGTACGCGAGCATTTCGAGCACGGTGTCCAGCTTAATGGCGGGTGCACTCAAAGATGCGGTCGCGGAGCCGAGGGTGATGGAAGTGGGGGGGCGCTTTCTGTTGCCGATCAAACCCTCGTACAAAAACGGCGTTGGCATTGTGCATGACTTGAGCCGCACTGGCCGCACTGTGTAAGCGTTACGTGTATTGTAGACACTACTGTTTCCTGCACTAATTGCGTTCATACGTCAAAATGCCATCCATCATTGTCAACGGACTTCATATCTTATTAATCCTCTTCCAATCTAATTTTGAACAACCTGCACGTTAGACACAGAAGGTATCTGCATTTCTGCACTCTTAGCAATTGCATTCTCTCTCCAAACGTACTCCTATTTTTATTCTTCTAGGTATGTCGAACCAGCTTCAGTGGTTGAACCGACCAATGAGCTGAAAGCTGCGCAAGTGGCCCTCAAGGTCGAAGAGCAGCGCATTTTCAGGGACTTGTCGCAAATGATTCGCAAGGCAATGCCCGAAATCAAACGAGCCTTGGAAGCAGCTGCTGAGGTGTGTGTGTGCGCGCATGGGACTACTCGTGATGTACTTCAACCACAGTTTGAGTTCATCATTCTACACAAATTCGGTTGAACTGTGCGAAATCTTTACTCTGTTTGTTTTTTCTGTCTGTCTGTTCCACTCTGAACAATGACGGTCATTACCTCCATGATCAATACTAGGTGGACTTAGTCGTAGCGCGAGTGAAGTTAGGGCGGCGGCTAGGCGGTCAAATCCCCTTGGTGCAAGGCGACGGCGACATAGCGTTGACCGGCTTTCGTCACCCGGTGCTCGTGCTCCGAAGCGCGAGCAGCAACAACAGGGGCAGCGGTGGAGGCTTATCAGGACAAAAAGATGCACAGGGAACCACAGGCGGAGGAGGATTTACGAGTAATGCAGCGGTGCGAGCAGCCAACAATGCAGCAGCGGGGGTTTCTTTCCGTGGAGTGAAAAGCGGAGCGTCTTCGGATCAGCTGAGGCCAGAAATGCAGGTAAGCATTTGATTTTAAACACGAAGGAAAGTCAGGAGCAGATTTTAAACACGAAAAAAAAACTAGGAGCACTGCATTGCTTGCGAATTTGAACGCAACTTATGATGATGTCTTTTCATGCTCATTTCACTGGCAAATGTAAATGCAATTGCACTCTTGAACTCCTCGTCACTAGTCTTCCTCATTGTCACCTTCGTTACCTTCCTCGTATACATCTTATAATCTCTTCCTTAACAGGTGGTTGGGAACGACCTGAGCTTGAACTCCAGCGTCCCTGGCCTGGTCTTGACCGGCCCTAACGCCGGTGGGAAAACCATTGTCCTTAAGTCCCTAGGTCTGGCCGCGCTCCTCGCCAAAGCGGGCATTCCGGTGCCCTGCGCACCTGGGTAAGAAGCAATGGATTGAATGATATGCGCATGTGTCTCGTTGCAGTGTTTACAATCAAAGCAAGCAGCACTTTGTGCAGCAATTCGTGTTTCTTTGCAGGCAGGTTGCTGATTCCGGTGACATCCTGTAGTCTTGGTGATACATCATGCCAACGTGCCTACTCACAGAACTTTTGATTGTCCTAAAAAAATAACCATTTATACTACTGTACCATGAAGGTTTACGCCTCGAGTCGATTACTTCGGTACCGTACTCGCAGACATTGGCGATATGCAATCGGTGGGTGGGGACCTCTCCACCTTCAGTGGCCACTTGCTGGTCTGCAAAGCAGTGCTGGCGCAAACGGACAGGGCAGCTTCGAAGGCAGCGGCAGCAGCTCATGGAGAAGGAGCTGCTAGTGCTGGTAGCGGCGGTGCGAGTTTAGTGCTCATGGATGAAATCGGGTCAGGGACGGACCCCGCTCAGGGGGTGGCCCTAGCGCAAGCTCTGCTGGAAGCGATTTTAGCCACCGGGGCCAAAACCGCCCTCACCACGCACTACTTGCAGTTGAAGGATTTGGCAGCGGCCGATTCTCGGTTTGAAGTCGCGGGCATGGAGTTTGTGGATGGTAAACCCACTTACCGCCTCAAATATGGGTTTGTTGGGGAGTCGCACGCGCTTGCAGTGGCGGAGCGGCTGCAGCTGCCGCCTCCCGTCATTCACCGCGCTCGGGACTTACTCGATGATGGTGCCCGGCGCGTGTCGGACCTCATTTTGAAGCTTGAAGAAGAGACCCACGCTGCGGAGCAAGAGCGTGCCGCTTTGGCGGCACAGCAGGCAGAGGCGACCGCGGCAGCTAAAACGGCCAAAAAGGCCGAAGAAGCCGCTGCTTTACGGTACAAAGAAATATGATGACGATTGCATGAGTTTGTAGGGCATCGGCAGCACCTGTTCGTGTGTCCTTTTCATTGAATTAAACTTCAAAATTTTCACTTCACCTACGTCCACTCCGCTGGAAACCCAATCCACTTCCTTGCTCCCTGTTGATACGAATAGATATGCCGATGCGTGGGCGAGCGCCGCTGCCGACTATGCCAAGAGAGTGGAGGCATCCGAGAAAAGATTGGAGGAAATGGTGAAGGAATTGAAGAATAGCGTGGCAGCAGCCAAAAATGGTGACAGTTTGGCGGAAGTAGCTGGCAACTCTTTGGCTGAGGTTTGATATAAAAAGCCCTATAAAGTTCATCAAGTGCAATAGGATATGTATGTTTCTGAGATCTAATTTTGTCCTCGTATTGTACTTGATTGTGTGGGGTGTGTGTGCGTGTGACGTAAAATAACCCACACGACTTGTAAACATAACGATACCAGCGGCTGTGTGTATGTGTGTGTGTGTCTTTTTTCGTCTCAGGTGCGGTTAGTAGCCCAACAGGCGGCTCAAGACGCCGATGCCACCCCAACATTGCCGGTGGTGCCTCTGAAAAGCTCTGACACCTTGGAAGACGGCGAAGAAGTGATCATCAACAAAAAAGGCATTCCGTGGTTTGGAAGCCCCGCCACAGTGGTGAAAAGCTCAAGAAATCAGGTACCAATCAGTCGGTTTGCTTATACAAGCGCAACCCGTGTGCTTCATTTTAATCCTTGCTTATTTCGTTTCTGTGCACCTATATCTTTGATGCCATATTATGAACCTGGGACTTGCATTCATGGCCATGACCTCAGGTGGAGGTCGATGTGGGTGGTGCGTCAGTGCGATTGAAAAAAGTTGACTTAGCTCGCCCGGCCGACCCTAGTACTGCAACTGCTGCCACCTTAGCTGCAGTGAAAGAAGCGGAAGATGCGGTGTTTCAGAAGCAGGCCGAAAAATTGGGCATCTCTCCGGAAGAGCTATTTGAAAAAGTGGATCTCAATGGAGATGGCCAACTGAGCAAAGAAGAAGTAGTCGAAGGGCATGCGCTACTAGGGGTGTCTCCAGAAGAAGCCGAGAAGTTGTTCGAGGCTTTTCATGCAAGCAGCAATGGCAGCAGCAGTGACTCATCTTCGTCTCCTCAAGGGGGCGAGTCCTTCTTAGAAGCGGCGAGACGAGCCCAGGGCGCCGCTCTTCTTACTTCCAAAGCGCAAGCCGCGAAAGCTCGCAAAGCCAACAACAACGGCGGGGTTCTTGGAGGCGCCAACAGCGCGCGGCCGAAAGGGTTGTCTAAACGCACTGCCGCTTATTCCAATGCAGAAGCGACCAGCCCTACCGCCATGAATGGTAATGCTCGAAATAACAAGCGCGGCAACAATAATGGCAACAATGAGGCTGGAGGTGCTCGGCCAGCGCCTTCGGGTGGAAAGACCAGCGGCAACACCGTAGATTTGCTGGGCTTAACCGTAGATGACGCCACCAGCATCGTGGAGCGGGTATGTGTGTGTTGCTCCAGTGTCTGCTGCTTCGTTTGTTTCTATCTCGTTTTTGTCTCAACATTGCATTTCGTTTCGACAGAATTTCGATGCCTGTAGATAATTCTTACCTTTGAAGAAGCAATACCGTACTGATCGTTCATGTTTTTTTTTTTTCACCTTTCTCGATGCTTCTTCCCTCCGCTGTACCTGTGGCAGCGCATGTCCAACGCGCAAATGTCCGGCATGCCTACCCTGTACCTCCTCCACGGCCACGGCACTGGTGCCCTCAAAAAGGGCCTCCGCACTTGGCTGCGCACTTCCATGGGTGGGCGCATCCGCAGCTGGCGTGCGGGCACCGAGGCCGACGGCGGGGACGCATTCACGGTGGTGGAACTCAAGTGAGGTGTGAGCGTAAGGCACCTGGCGACAGGCCATTCTTTTTAGGGATCTGCCTTATAGCCCAGCACTCAACTAGGAAATTATATATCATTATACTAATTAAAAAATATAATAATCAAATATTATAGTAAGTTGTATATTTCGTTAAAATTGCTGTCTACGTTTGATTGGCCCTTTTGCGGGCCTCCTTTAGAACTGCCATAGCCCGAGCCCTAGGTCAAATCGCATATCCGAATTTGGCGTTCGAATACAGCTGTCAACCGTGCTAATTGTATTATCGGTTATTGAATTAGAATTATCCATTTATATGGCCGTAATAATACAATGGTCATTGAATTAAACATTGGGCCTAGGGGCCTAATGGCCCAGATCAATTCTCGCCGATATAGTACACAAAGAACTCTTCTGGAATTGGCCAGTTATCAACGTACATAAAATTGCTCAATCGTGCTCATTTATTCACGTCTTTCGGGCCGACGTCTTCTAGTTGATACAAGTCTCCACGGGTTTGTTTCGACAAAGGAATGCTGCTTCGGACCTCAGCGATACGCTCGAGATTGAGCGTTGCCCACACCGTCGTTGGTTCGTGCTCGGTGGTGGCCAGCACCGTTCCCCAGGGGTCTACCACAGACGAATGGCCGTACGCCTGGTAGGCACTCGGGTTGTCGACTGCGCGAGCGGGCGAAGCCGTCAACACGAAGCACTGCGTGTCCAGAGCCCGCGCGCGCTGCAAGAGCTCCCAGTGAGGCGGGCCCGTGGTGCAGTTGAAAGCGCCTGGAAAAACTAGAATGTCCGCGCCGCGGCGACGCATCACGTGGCTCAATTCTGGAAAACGAATGTCGTAGCAAATGCCAATGCCAATGCGCCCCCACGGGCTGTCAATTACCGTGACGGCTCCACCCCCAGTGAGCGTGTCGCTTTCTCGGAATGTAATTTTGCCCGGAACATCAATGTCAAAAAGGTGCACTTTGCGGTGTTTGGCGACTATTTCGCCTGCTGGGTTGAACACGGCACATGTGTTGTAGATAGTCCCGCTCTCGTCGCGCTCAGGAACGGAGCCCCCAATAAGCCACACGCGGCCATCTCGAGCTGCTTGAGCCAGTGCTTCTGATGATGGTCCCTTTGGGACAGGCTCAGCATTCTTGGGAAATGCTGAAGCGAGGTAGCTAGAATTCCAGACTTCCGGCAAAACAACGAGCTCTGCGCCGTTTGCAGCCGCTGATGCTATAGCTTTCTTGGCTGTCTCAATGTTCACGGTCTTGTCTTCAACGACAGGCAGTTGGCACAGGGCAACACGCAAAGTTTTAGGTTTAGACTCAGCAGCTTTTAATGTACTGCTAGTCGCTCGACTAGGTACTGCACAGACTGACAAGGCACTGCCAATACCAAGAACGCTGTGCAAGGCCCGAGACTGAAGAACCCCTCTGCAGAACATACTTTGTGATAAGGTTGTATGGGGTGAGAGCTTCTGAATGTGCCAATGCCGACTCACAATGTCGATCTGATAACGTAAAGTAAACTTCGAATGTGTCGTAACTTAAAAGTAGTTCTGCAGTGCTTTGTATTGGATGCTGGGATGCTGGGATGCTGGGATGCTGGGGTTAGGTTTTAGGCATCAACTTACTTGCTCTCATTTTTGCACGGTTCGTTGCTGGTTCGTTGTCCGTTCGTTGTTCAGCTTTTTAGCTAAGTACTGTATGTATCGCATTATCGCATTTATCGCATTCACTTCTTTTTCATACGACAAAGGGCTCCTTAGCTACTAGCAGGTCTAGCTTAAATCATGGCGGACTCTTGGTGCACCATCGAGTCAGATCCTGGCGTGTTCACAGAGCTTATTTCAGCCTTTGGTGTGAAGGGCGTGCAGGTAGCGTACAAGTTCTTTGACACTACGTTTGCATCTGCACGGCAACACCAGGAAAAGGCTAGGCTCATTACTTCTCCCAGGCACATTAAGGAGTTACTAGATAGACTGTCACGAGGCGAAAGACTTTATAGACTTATATGCAGAAAGTACGAATGAATGGTGGCGAGTAGTTTCATAGCCACTATTCTCCAAGTACTCAAAGAATACTCTTCCTGTCGTCGTCTCATTACGTCGTTGTGCTCTGATACAATAGGTAGAAGAGCTCTATTCGCTAGACGACGCAACGTTTGCCAGCCACGCACCGATTCATGGCCTGATCTTTCTCTTTAAATATGTGTCTGAGACAGACGATCGTCCCACCGTGGTAACATGAGAATGTGACCGCTGAATGCATTAACTCATTCGCTAAAATTGATCATCACCGCCGAATGAAACCATATTTTAGTATTTTTCTCCTCCACATCAAGGCATGCTAAAAACTAGTATACTTCCAATGCCTAATATGACTTATATGACGCACTGTGGTGTGGCGTGTGTTATTCCTTCCTCAGTCGCCTGACGAAGACCCAGGGTTATTTTTCGCGAAGCAAATGATTCCGAACGCCTGCGCCACGCAAGCCCTGCTCTCCGTGCTTCTCAATTCGGAAGGCGCGAGCAGCCTCGAACTTGGGAGCACCTTGAGCGACTTCAGATCGTTCACGGGCGACTTCAGCCCAGAACTGAAGGGCATGGCGATCGGCAACAGTGATTCGATTCGGGAAGCGCACAACAGCTTCGCTCGGGCCGAACCGTTCATGATGGAAGACTCCTCGAAGGGTGGCAAGTCAGAGGACGTGTTTCATTTCATTGCCTACATCCCTTTTGGCGGCAAAGTAAGTGGCTCACAAGCGAGCGCTGCTAGTGTTAGGTGAATGTGGCTTCATATAAGCACGCTAGTATGAATCGTTACTGAAATTGCTTTCATCAGTGGTACAATGAAATAGGTACAACCCAAATGTTTTATCACCGTGCGTATTTGTGCCTGGTTGCGTCGGTTTAAAAAAAAAAATTGAACAGGTGTACGAGCTGGATGGTTTGAAGCCAGGGCCGATTTTGCTAGGCGAGTACGGCTCGGCAGGAGCATCAGGCAGCAGCAGTGGTGATTGGCTCAGCGTTGCTGGACCCGCTATTACCAGCCGCATTCAGCGCTATGCCTCCTCTGAAATTCGCTTCAATTTGATGGGCATCGTGAAGGTGCGTGCAATCCCTATTATGCTCTCCTTTTGTTCTGCATTGTGTTAGGGCCCTGTCTTTTCCATGAACTGAAAGTGTGCTCTTGAGCTGCTCTGGGCTAGTCGTTGACTTTTCAAAATAGGCTGTCAGCATACACATGCTTGTAGCAACATCCCAAGCCTATTTTTCTTGAACAGTACCTCTACGTTAAGTGTCTTTGGCTCACTGCCCGATCCATTCCTTCTCTCTTCCTATTCTCTTTATTCATTTTCAGAACAAGAAGCAAGTCTACACCGAAGCTGTGGCCATGCAGGAAGCGCGCAAAGCTGCTCTCACAGCTGCCTCCAACGGCGGTGGCGGCGCAACTGCAGCTGCTGCGATGGACACCGACGACACTTCTGGCGTGGGTGCTGGTTGGACCGTAGCCAGCGACGCGCAAGGCCAAGCCGCGCAGCTCGTCGAGGTGGAAGCCGCGCTCAGCGACGCGCGCCGGGGCATCGAAGCAGAAGACGAGAAGTTTGCCGCCTGGAAAATGGAAAACGTGCGGCGGAAACACAACTACATTCCCTTCGTGGTGGCGCTGTTTCGCATGCTGGCCGAGCGCGGCCAATTAAAGGGTATGATCGAAAAAGCAAATTCTTCGAGCCGCGAATGAGAAGTTCTGGTACTGGTTTTACTCGAGCTCCTTGAGAGCACTCTCAGCTGTGCGACTGCGCGGCTGTGCGGCTGTGCTCTCCTTTTCTGCGTCTGTTGGCACTGGCAAAGATATGTTACAACTCGCAACTCGCAACCAGCTCTTGTTGTTGTTGTGGTCTTTGATCTTTGCCGTTTGCCGTGGTTACTTAATAATTAGTTCACTTCACTAAATTTCGATATTTCGATGGAAATAATAAATAAGAAACCGAGTTAATGAAGGCACTAGTTATTTACCGGTGGCTAGCTAGAGGGGCAAAATGGTTGATAGTTGCGGACAAGGACAAGAACAAGGAGCCAGCTATATTCGCTGCGTGAAACGCGAAACCCCAAGTCCTTTGGGCGTTAAAAGTTAAAAGTCCCTTGCTTTTTCGATATTATGAATAGAGAATAGAGCTTATAACTTCTAACTTCTAAGCGACTTTCCATGCTACCACTACCACTAAGTGCTACTAAATACTACCATCTACTATACTACGGTATCTATTTATGGAATTGCGTAGACTTTAGAGATAAGCAAATATAAAGCGACGGAATATATTCCCCAGATATAGAAGCCAAAATTGGAATATATATGAACACTGTAAGCGCAGGTCGAATCTATGCTCAAACACCCCGCTTCATGGAGCTTTCTCTGATAGGGAGCTGCTCGTTGCGCTGGAATTGTTGCTCTCGCTAGCCGCCTTGTGATTGGAGCTGCTGCTGCTGTTGTTGTTGCCAGCATCCGACCACGGGCTGCTTGTGGCGTTCGACCCGTGGTCCGAGGAAGAAGCAGCCGCCGTCGAAGGCGCCAAGTCCGTCGCGTCCTTCAAAAAGTTGGCGAAGCGCGCCGCGTACTTGTCGGGCGGCACGCAGGAAATTTCGTCCACGTTGTGGGTGAAGGACTTCATGAACGTTTCCGCGCGCTTCACCCGCGTGTACTGCTGCAAGATGTCGATGATCCCCACAAAGTAAATCTTGTCGCCCTTGGTGCCGTCGGAATTGCGCGAGCCCATGCCCCCGTCCCGCCGGGTCGCCAACCGGAAGTCCGCGGCAGAGCTGCCACCTTCTGGACTGGCAATTGAGCCTCGCAAGGAATCCCGACCACCGCCACCACCGGCAGCAAGGGAAGCCGCGTGGTGGTCGTCGGTTTTCCGGTGGTGGGGGACTTCAACGACGTCGTCTGGCTCGCCCAAGGGCCTGGGAGGCAAGCCACCGCTGCCGTCTTTCTTTTTGCCCAT
>Ga0307930_1001541_pt1 | contig 18284 bp, 22 predicted proteins | sample OrgLakmetageno46_FD_203161 | JGI IMG/M metagenome (GOLD analysis project Ga0307930, IMG submission 203161) | Saline water microbial communities from Organic Lake, Antarctica - #46 | ecosystem: Environmental > Aquatic > Non-marine Saline and Alkaline > Saline | place: Antarctica: Organic Lake...
GCGTTCCTTAAGGTGGATAGAAGGTTGATGGCATATGGCTGGCAGCTCCACGGCGCGCGGCGAGTTGACAACACTTTTCTTGCAGTACAGGACGTACTACAGTAGTACCGTACGTACAGTAGTTGTGACAAATTTACTTATTTCTCCGCGTCACCGATACTGCGTTGCCGGAGTGGTCAAACGGGTCAGACTTAAGATCTGATAGAGAAATCTTTCGTGGGTTCAAACCCCACACGCAGTAACAATTTTGTTTTTTTATTTTAAATGGGCTAACACAACAACCGTATTCGTTCACTCTCAAAAAGCAACTGTCGATGGCGGTTTTTACAATCGGCGAACTACTATATACTCTATGTGTCTATTCTCAAGACGTAACTGTTGATGACCGTATCTCCGTTGACCCTGCACTTGCAGCCTTTTAATGGAATCCAGTCGGCCCTATTATTGTGGAATTTATTGGATTCGAACACGCACTAGCTCAGAAGCCGATGCTACGGGCATAGACTATGGTGACTGCAGTTGTTATTTGTTGAAAACAAAAAGCAAATTACTGCACTTGCACGCTTCTATGACCATGGCTGTTCTGAGCGTCCTCATGCGTCAAAAGAATGCCACGTACTCGTTCTGCTATGCTCCTTCGTCAGCCAAGAATTTTCTGAGCCCCTCTCCCCCCGAGAAAGACTGAATTTGATAACTAAGCATAACAGACCAGGTGCTCTGAAGTCGGCGACTACAGGGTCTTTCAGACTAGCAATGTTTTTCTGGAGGTGTTTGGTCCAATCTACGCACTTCTCTTCTTGCGTCCATTTGGAAGACCGGTGCGTGCCTCAATATTTGGGATTACCTGAATCCCAAAATTCTTTTGGGAAGTATACCCTAGACAAGTTCCTTCTTGCTACAAGGGAGGCATGGGAGATGTTTCGATCGGGATTAAGTTCTGGGCTTGGCAATGGCAGAACAAAGTATTACCTAGCGGCCCGGGAACTGGCTCACAAACACTCGACCTTCTTTGACATTGGCTTTTCGAAAGTTAAGGTCATGTTCAAGCAGAAGCTTGCACGCAAACGGGGTCATGCGTCATGCAATCTCTCTAGGTTGGACGATTCTTCTTCTGGACCGTCTGACAGACTTCGTAGTAGCTCCCTCTTTTGCGAATTGGAACTCTTCTTAAGAGCAAAACTCTCCGGGCGAGGACGAGCAGGCCAAAGACCAATACTATCACTTCCATGGCCACTCGAGCACGTGAGTTTGATTAGCACTTCTTCTAGTAGAAGCTGCATTGCTTTGTACTTCTACCTGTTAGGCCTCTAATTTGGGCCTTCGGGGCCGGTGTGAAATAAATACCGGGAAATGTAGGTCCAAAAGTCTAAGTTTGGTATGGACAGGAGCGATTTTGCGTTGAGCGTTCATTACGGACTGCTCGATCCGGCATCATACAAGTGGACAGACAAAGGGGCTAAGTGCTCGGTTGCATGTTCCGTCCAAAACTTCAGTCTCCTAGGCTAATTAGTGCATACACTCACATGGTAGAGAAACAATACCAAAGAGCTCGAAGCTGCACATTTTGAATTCTCGAGAACACTTCTCTGAGGGGGCTGCGTGGCCTCTTGCACAATACAATTTTGGCACGGGCCCTAGAGGAAGAAAAATTAAGATGAACACATGGAATGAAGCGCTTTGTACGTATCTTTAAATCAAGTAAGCACACAAGTTTGGGCGGTCGTTAAGATTGTGGAACCGATCTTCTCCAAAGTAGTGATACAAGGCCGAAGGGAGGGCCGATGTTGGTGACTGTACAGGGTAGGGCGCCATTTCGGTGGCTTCACAGGTCCCACGTTCGGAGTTCTTGCAAATATCAGAAACTTTTTTTTTTTCGCCGTATTCACCACAGAGATTATTGCGGCCAACGCGGCAGCGAGGTAATTCGTAGGTCCCCGAGCTCTGGCTTTGAGATAGCCATCAGCCTCCAATTGATTTTCCTCTGGGCCTACAGCCTACAGTATGCCAATGTCCCAGTATGCCAATGTAGGTGGTATATACTTACAGAAATACTCTCCTTGTGCTCACAGTTACCTTATGCAATCAGTGTGCCATAGGAGGGGGCAAATCTAGTAACCACGACGTGGCAGCGTTCCAAACAAGTCCACGGGATCTACAATGGGACTGGCACCGAAGACCACTTCAAGCAGCAACTACTAAGCAATCAAAACCTGATCCAATGCTAGTTATGGCGTCGAATGTTCTCTGCCCATGATAACACCCAATCAACTCCCGGTGCCTCTCCTGAAAGCCAGGCTAATTGCCCGGGCTGTGAGTCCCCGTAGCCTGTATTGAGAAGGGTGGATATATCTGCCTTCTTTTGCACATGAGCAATTCATTTTTTGTGCGAATCCAGCGAGTGGCTCAAGCATAAAAGAAGCTAGATACACATCCACCCCTCTCACTTCCCCCTCCCACATACATAAACAATGGCACCCTGCGCTGTTATTTACTAAATCCGATCTCCCCTCGAGGGGGTTGGAAGAGCAATAAGCCCCACAGGAGGCCCAGTGTTGCTGAGTGCGCCAGTGTGTACGATGCGAGCAAGCAAACCCCGACGTGGGGAAATAGCCGACCGGCGCGGAACGCCGCCCCCCCTCCATATCTGACTGGCGAGTCGAAGTTCTTCTGCTCTGCCGAACTCGAACTCGAACTAATACAAACCCAAATGACACAGAAGCCAATGCTGCGGGCAGAAGTGTACGCGCGTGCGTTGCGCGCAAGTCAAAATCGTAAAGAGGATAGTGAGTAGAGGGCAGGAATCTGCCATCGTAGCCGGACCTCGGTATCCTTTATCTGCGGATTGGGACTCCTCTCTTGAGTAAAGCTCTTAGGGTGTGGAAGAACGGGCCACTTCGGACCATAATCATCACCGCCACGGCCGCTCAGGAGGAGCCTGATGCCTTATTCCTTTGCAATTGCATCAGTTACACTAAATTCCTTTTCTGACCTCTAGCCCTCTGATTCCGCCCCCTGAGCGCCCGCGAGGGGGGACTGGATTAAGCAACTACGTACATAACGGAGATGCGTGCCGTCTGGTTGGTGTCAGCAACGACCTCTACGTCGTTCAGAATATTTTCGAGCCCCCTCGAGATGAGGGGATGAATTCGTTACGTGGCAGAGCGGGGTGCCATCTAGTTCGCGTCTGTAAAGTCTCCCAGGCCGGATTGAAGTCCTGGTTCGGGGTTCAAGTAACTATCGTAATATCGTAAGCGGTCTCTTCGTCGTAACCAGTAGAGCTTTGATTTTTTGAAGCTCTGTACAGGCTCAGAACTATTTGAATAGTTTTGTGCGCATTGCTGTCATTGTTGGCCGGTTGCAATCGTGCATGCGCCTTGTGTCGTGAAACTCGTCTGAATGATTCGTTTTAGTCTTCTTAATCTGTATCAGTTACTAAGTACTTTTAATTCCAATACGGTACGCTAATTTCTATCTGGGTTGGTTGGGTTCTTGGGGAACGAGTATGCGTACACTGGCGAGCGGTCATGCCCGCCATCGGGAAGTGATTTCGTAGCCGTGGGTTCGTATCCGTGCGGCACCTGTTTTGAACTCGACAACGGTAATTCGGGGTCCTACTCCTGCGATTCGCTTCACATCTACATCCAGTCTTACTCGGGCGCAGGTTGCAGCGGCGCGCGTCTTGACAATTATCCAATCCAGTATTTGGGCTGCGCTGCTTCTTTCGATAAGGTCACAGTCACCGATTGCAACGGTGGTAACGTAACCAGTGACTCTAAAACGGAGGAGCTCGAGGTGAAGGCTTTACCGGCAGCCATTCAGTCCGTACGCGATGAAGCGCTCTCGAAGACGAAACAGGCTTTGACTGCCGCTGCTGAAGCTACTGAGGCTTAAGTCTAAGTCGAGCACTGGAAATTGATAGTAGCTAGGTTTGTGTGTTCAGCTGCTTGTCAGTAAACAGGAAAACTCAAAGTTGACTCAGAATAGGACATAAATAACTGCACATGTCTTCTGGGGCCTGGGGCCTTCGACATCAGACTGGCTTCGTTCGAAGACATATAGATAGTAAGTAGGGTGGGAGCTCATGCCTCCAATAGCTAACGAGGGACTACCAAGTTCAATAGCTAATTACCACCAAGGCAATGGTGATGTACAACACGGAAATAATTGCTCAATGCTCATATGACACATACTCATATCTAGGCAGTGCATTACGATCGTCTACGACGACTTATTGCTTATTGTGGAATGCTCTTGTGGTCGAGAGGGCATCGAAGCAGTATGGCCATGTAAATACTTCCATCGATCAACTTCCTCGGTGGGGCTCGTGGGTGCTGACGGTGAGTTTCCCGTCACCCGCGCAGCCACTGAACTTATGCATGATCTACGAAGAAAAAATCCACTACGATTTCCCCTGCTTTGTGGCTTCTTTCATTTCTTTGTTCATCCTAGTGGGCCTAGGCTCGCAGCTCCTCGGTGGGTGAAAGCATCATATCGGTGGAGTGGGTTTGATCTCGGACTTGGAGGAGAGGGATTCGGTTCAGAATGAGGGTGAAAACCCCCCACCAAACTCGTATACATGTGAGTCTGATACTGAACGCAATCGAATCTTTGTTCGACCTCGCTAAGTACCGCTTCTGGAGCGGAGAAGCAACTCCTGGTGTTCGTAGGCCTGTGTTCATTCATGTTCGCGCAGCCTACAGCATTACAGCCACGTGATCCATACTTCGTTAGCAAAAAGAGGACAGGCGATGCTGAGATCGGCTGGCGCCCGGCGCCTGAGAAAAATATTGAGACGATGCCCTGCTGGGGCAAAAAAATAGCCCGTAGAATTGCCTCGTGGACCTGGGATGTGACACACGAACGAGCACTCAGTCCCGCCGACTTGTTCGGAGGAAAGGCGCCAGTTGGAGCCTTAATTGATCTTCGGGAGCGAATTTGCTAGCGCATATGCAGCTCAAGTGCATTCTTTATGTGCCTCTGTGACTGCTGTGTACTTGCCTTTCTTTGTTTTTGGGAGAGTATTAGCTAGACTAGACTAGACTAGACTACGTACTTAAGCACTTCGTTGTGTTATTGAGTTCCTTCGTGTGAGATAAAGAGAGGCGGCGATACGCTCATCTCGGACAACAGGCACTCGTAGGCTTAGAACTCAGAGCTCGTAGGCTCAAAGCTCGCAGGTTCAGGTTAGTGCTTGTGATTGCACTCCGAGCACTCCAGCGACTTGTGAGGAGGGTTATACTACAATGATATCACCTGTATTGAACCGCTAAACCCTTTTCCAGGCCTACATGTACACCACCGAGTGATCTTTGTTCCAAAATTCGTGTGATATCATGAAGGATTATACACTAGCTAGCTTGCTAGGAAGAGAATCGTCTGGATCTCAGGAACGGTGAGGACTGAGGATGACTACAGGGGAGAACTACAAAGTAGTCTTCGCCGCATTTTTTGATGTCGTCGTGTCATCGGTCATCGACTTGACAATTGACAGTCTGCATCATCAGCTCACCAGCGCATCAGCTCCTAAGTGAAGGATAGCTCGACCTACTAGTCATACACTCAGCACGCAGTTCAAAGGCAACGAAACACTCACTATGAAACTTGTGCTCTCGATCCTCCTGCTAGCCGGTGCTGAGGCTTGGATGCCCGCTAGTCGGCGCTATGCCGCTCCACGGATGCTGCCGAACAATGCGATCGCCGTCTTCGGTGGATCTGGTGGCGTCGGGTCGGAAGTGAGTACTGAAAAGTGCTGTGCTAGAGCCAGGAATACATTGATTGACTATGATAATTGCTGTAGCCATGTGAAAAAACGCTACTATAAATTCGACTTATTGGAAAGCCCTTTGAATTCCACTTACGAACTTATGGTTCCTACCATACTATTCATTCAGTGCATCTCCCCACCTTCTTCCACATCCCTCTGACACCTCAATGTCTCAATATTGAAATTATTCAATCAACATCAAGGTGGTCTTTCAAGAGTTGGCCAAGGGCAACCCTGTATCGTGCTTAGTGCGCAACAAGGCGCGGCTGCTGGTGCCTCCGGGCTCAGGCGGGGCTCAGGCGGGTCTGCCACTCGAGGGGGCCCGCGTGACCGAAGGCGACGTGACCAAACAAGCCGACGTCGATGCGGTATAGATGTATTCTTTCTATTACTATTCAAATGTTGTGTAGTGCAGAGTGGGCGTGATAGATAAGCTTGTAATGTGAACTTCTGTAGTGTTCATGAACTGTCGCATTCTGGGTCTCGACTTTTTCGAACCTATCAACGATTACTCAATGAAAGTGTTCTACGTGCTTGCATCGTCTTAATAAAGGTGTTCGAGAGCGGTGACATTACCGCTGCTGTGGTGACTCTGGGTGGCAAAACCGCCGACGTGGGGAAGACCATGTGCACGGACGGCACTACTTGTGTCATCGAGGTAACGGCTGCAAGACTGGAGTAGATTGAGTCCTTGGGGAATGAGGGGAGTTGGGCCTGAATGACAGTTTTTTTTTATAAAGTAGATGTAGGACCCTCCCATAGTAGGCTGGAAACGTGGAAGGCGTCTGCGTCCTATCACTGCAACACAAGTGTGCTTCTGCGCCAGCCCACCATCTTTCGTTGTGTTATGAGCCCACCTGCCCACCACCTTCTTCTCATTTGGTTGCGAAAGGCGTGCAAGAAGTACGGCGTGAAGCGCGTAGTGGTGGTGACTTCCATCGGCGCAGGCGACAGCGAAAGCCAGGCCCCCTTCATGTTCAAAATCCTCATGAACACGGTATGCCACCTTGCCGTGTGTGCTACAGAATCGTACAAAACGGCAGGATGATTTTATGTGTGTTGAAACTTCGAATACTTTCAATACTTCTCGTGTTGCCTCACACTATTACAAGTGGTCCTGCCCTTACGTTTTGTTTCATTCTTTATTTCAGGTGATGAAGTCCATCTTTACCGACAAGAACAACCAAGGTGTGCTTGCAGCTACTCCTCGATTACACAGATATTCTTTACAGATATTGCAAGTGTTTGCGTTGAAGAGCATTCTTTTACTTTTACTCAGACTTTGACCTCTCTCTCTTCTCACTCTTTTGCACCCTTACCTGTTCATTCTCATTGAATTCTCCCTCTTTTTCCCTCCGCAGAGGCGCTCTTCATGTCTCCCACTGGCCCTGGCAAAGATCTCGAGTTCACCATTGTGCGGCCGGGGGGGCTAACTCTGGAGCCCCCGAACGGCGTGATCAACGTGCTCACTGGAGAGGTACAGCGATAGTCATTCATGTGCAAGGGGGGGGAGGGTTGAGGAGTGGAAGATAGAAGAGAGACTGGGTTAAGAAGGGGCTTCTGTGCTCTCTTTCGCCGCCTATGAATACGGTTGTTGGCAATCATCAAGCACTGCTGTGCGGATGTCGTTGTCTCCTTCAAAGACCTAATCATGATGGCACAATCTCGTCCATTCTGTTTTCTCTGACTCCTAGGCGGGCTCGATTGCTCGTGCTGACGTGGCTGACTTCCTCATCAAGGCATCTACTCTTGAAGACTTCCCGTACATTGGCAAGGTAATTCTTTGGGCTAGTTAGGGCCAACAAATAGAGAAGTCGAGATGTACGCGATGCTGCTTGATATGGAGGAACGAAAGCACTTGGCACAACAAGGAGTTTATATTTCAACGTTAAGTACATCTTAGTGTGGTGGCTCAGGGAAGAAGGTTTGAAGTCTGTAGGCCGCGCACTCACCTTCTCTGAATCCCCCTCTGCTCATGGTATGTCTTCCTGATGATGTCTGTTGCCTCAACCATAGGCGGCGTGCATCTCGTCGGACAAGGGCACGGCGTGGAACAAAGACCGCTCCGCTGCCACGCAGGGACGCCCCACCGCCATGACCGAATAATAGGGGAGATAAGGATATGAATATGCACACGCGCAGTTCAGCTCCAGTATACGAGCCAAAAGCAAAGCGATAGGCAAGTTGCGCCATTAAGGCAAACCCATCTCCTGACACGTGGCCGAAATTGGTGCCAGAGTCGTAGCGTTTACTATTTTTCGGCTTTCGGAACTGTTCCGTGCTTTGTGCCTTGCACAATCTAAATCCGCTCGTGTTTGAATGGAAGTGGGATATATCTGTGTTGATCCTTTTTCGATACCATATCCGTGTAGGTGTTATAAACCTTCATAACTACTTACTTGGCAATTGGAGAATTTCCAAGGATTGATAGACCAAAGGCCAATCGCCACCGCGGTGAATCCCCATTATTTTCGTGCGCTCGAGTACGGTGCGCATGTGGCGTACCGACGCTTTTGCTAGAGGGCAGGAATACACCGAGATATCGCAAGAAGCACCGCAGGGATAGACCAGCTGGTGTCAGCTGGTGTTATGTGTTCGGTTGTTGAACCGGCAACGTCAGTGTGTTGCTGTGTGTTTGACTACCTTTGTGTACAACTCTAACCAACTAACTCAAACTAGTACGGCCTTTCGCCCCCTGCTTATAGCACACGCCCCGTCTCATGTGCGCCTGTGTGCCTTGGTGGTTAGGGTTTCCATCGCCACCATGAGCCATAAGGGAGTCTTTTCAAGTCAGTTGCCGTACTCAATTCCATGCGCTAAGAAGCATAGTTCAGCGCTAGAGTTGACTACTAACCGAGTTCGCATCACGTGGGCAGGTTTTAGGGGTGAGGAGTGAAAGTAGGGGCTAGGGAGCTACCTCGCGTGCAACGAAAGACGCGCTTATACTCTACCCGAAGCATTTGGCTTTCGTGTCAGTTAGATTTGTATTATTTCGAGTGCCCAAGACTTCGTATAAGAGGATCAGAAAGAGGTCTGATTTCTAGCGACTTAGGGCGACTTTCTCCATACTAACACATAAGCCCACAACGGTGGAGTGGAACTATTTCTACGCACACTATAAGAGGAGCACGAGAGGGCGCGGGGCAAGACGTACAACTCGCTTAGCAGACTAAAACTTTGAGTGTACGAGAAGGGACGCAGCCACCATAGTAAACTGATGTGCTCTGGATATTTGTTCAGAACCGGAGAACCTAGTCACATGTTCGCTTCGTTGGGATTAAGCCCTCTTATGGTATCCAGCGACTGGTTCGAGCTTGCTACCCGAGGGAAGGGTTCAAGGAGAGGAATAAGATGATACACGCAGGGGTGGAAGCAGTTTCGGGTGGCTCTTAATTCTATCTACGTGGGTTCTCGGTCCTATCTCTCGCTTACTCGCTTTCGCCTCTTTGAGGTCCGTGGACAAGGACCACGAATCGAGGACAACAAAAACAAGTGGGAACTCCTCTTCTTTGCAAGATTCCCAGGGCGTGGAAGAGCGGGCCACTTTGGACCGTTTCCATCACTTCCATGGCCACTCCGGCTTGTGCGCTTTTAGAGGCCCCCCTTCTAGTATAGTTGCTCCACAGTCCTTCTCTGCCGGCGTTGTAGCAAGGGTAATTAGAACTAGGGTTAGTTCTACTTAATTACCCGTGGTTGTAGCCTTCTGATTTTGCCCCTTCCTTGGGGTCAGTGTCAAAAATGTCAAAAAGAAAAAGAAAGTAGAAAGTAACTCTTCTTTTGAGACAGGCCCCGAAGGGCCGGAATTAGAAGACTAACAGGTAGAGAAGAAAAGCTCTTCTTTTGAGCGGCACTGTCAGAGCATGAAGGAGCGTGCCACTTTGGACCGCTACCATCACTTCCATGGCCACTCGGGCATGTGCGCCTTATTAGCTTCTTAGGATTAGTTTGCGCTGCTTTGCTTTTCTTCTCTACCAGTTAGTCGTCTTCTAATTCCGGCCCTTCGGGGCCTGTCTCAGAAAGTAACCAAAGACATAACACCCCATAAGGGGGATTTTTTATAAAGAACGGTTCAGAAATTCGGAACTCAGAATCTTCAGACACTGGCCAAGCAAGGGCCTTGCACCTGCATTCTTATTCTTCATAAAAAAATGCCTCTTTCTCTCCTTGTGTCGAGTCTTTTCGTGGCAGCGGCTGCTGCTGCGGTCGTCCCAGGGCCTGACCTGAAATATGATCTTTCCCTCATTGATACCAACAAGATGAACATTTCCGCGGCGCCAACGCACCTTGACGCGAAGCCAAATGGCGCCACTTCAAGCTGGGTGTACTACAGCCAATGCGATTCTCAGGTTGGACTCTGGGATATCCATGCACCACTGAAATGATTTCAAATGATTAGAACATCTTGAAGGGGAATAAAAAAATGGGGGAGAGCACAGGGCAGGACAAGGGGGGGGCAGTGAGGGAATTAGAAATGCGAGCGGGGGTCGTGATGGATAAGGCGGGTACTTCCTTTTTTTCTTCTGGAACCTGGATTTTCTCGGTCCGAGGGCTGATTTGGTGCGCACTATAACCTCACACCCTTTTCGATCCCTTCTTCAGTGGAGCTCGCAAGAGCTTGGGACGTGCAGCGGCGACACGATTTGCTCTGCGGGCTGTGCGATGACGTCGGTTGCGATGATGCTTGCGACCAAGGGCGTGAGCGTGAATCCGTCTAGCCTCGACTCGTGGCTCACTTCCAACGGGGGCTATGCCTCGGGCTGCCTCATTGTGTGGGCTTCCGTCGATGCATTCGGCGTGTCTTCTTTCCAAGGCATCGAAACGGTTAGTCCATTTTTTTTCTGCCTCGCATGATTCAATTTTACCAAGTATTCGCTTCGGGTGCCACCATCCTTTGTTAAATTTCATGAGCTATGTATGAACTACAGGCGGATGAGTCGGCCATCTGCGACGGCCTGTCCCAAAACCACGGCATCATTGCCAACGTGAACGGCGGCGCTCACTGGGTGCTCTTGACCGGCTGCTTGGGCAACGGTGTCTTTTCCGTCAACGACCCGGGTTACAGCAAGACCAGCTACACCATGTCCGAAATCGTGCAAGAAGCAGTCTACCACTAAAGAAAAGATGGGTTGTAAAGAGCAGCTACGAAGCAGTTATCGATACATCTCCCACCAGGCAACTAGGTCAACACTCCAGACAACTGGATCTCTCGAAATATCTCGGGTCGCCAACTCTGAATTTCGATTGTGTTCGATGGTGCCCGAAATGAACTCTCCACACCACGCAACTCTAGATCTCGCCGCAGCGGCGGTATATCACTAGCAAGAAAGACGAGCCTTCCCTTGAAGACAACTACCACTTCACACATGTACAGAATTTTGGTGCTTCGGAGGCCTATGTATTTTCTGTTTTTAAAACTTAAAGTCGATGCAATCAAGTGCCTCTTTGAAAATCAAGTTATAGCCCACAACTGTTGCTTCTTGGTTTCGAATACCACAGCCCCTTTTTCCAGACAACTAAGCCCCCGTGGGTTGCACGTGGGCGAGATCTAAACTTAATTTGTACCCTACATACAGCGCCTATGGGTCACATCTAAATAACTATACATACAGGTAATCTGACTCGTGCTCGGACACACAGCCACGGGTACTAGTACCTGCGCATGATTTATTACAAAATATTCTGCCCTGTTATCATCAGCTTATATCTGATAAATAGAAAGCAGAGTATACAGTTTTTGAGAAAAAAGAACGGGACATAGGGAACGCTTCGAACAACCAAGGCAGCTCTTCCGCCATGCAGTCTGCCGACCTCGAACTCCCAAATCATGCATCCGCGAGCACGCAGGTCTTTTTGTGGCCTGCTTTCCAGTGTGCCGCTTGGCATGCCCGGCCGCAGTAGTACACTTTCTTGCAGCGCGCACACGCCGAGAGGCGGGCATTTGAACTGCTGCTGTTTCCTTGTTGACTCGCCACCATGGCTCCGCACTGAGCACAACCGCCACTTTCTTCTTCACTCGGACTACTTCGCTTCTCACTCCTTCCTAAGCACTCTCCACCGCCTCTGCTCTCTTCTTGTGCCACGCTCACCGCTGCTGCTTCATCAGGTGTGCTGCTTTTCGCTTGAGAGATGTTGGGAGAAGGAGTAGCGAAGAATGCTCGAATGATGGCATCAGCTGAGACCCCCATCTCATGGCGATCTGCACTCACATCACTGTTCGATGAATGTGCACTGGAAGAGGCTGAGTCTTCACCCTCCTTCTCATTGTTTGGTAAAAACACAAGGGGCACCGTGGAGGCGCGAGCAGCAGTGACAAGTTGAGTGAAATCAGCCCGTTGGAACAGGCTGGCTCCCATAGCTCGTTTGTACGGCAATTCCATACCCAAATCCCTGAGAAAACGAAGTTAACAAACGTGAGGTTCACATGTGAAAAAGTTGCTTGAATCCTATTGAATACAAAAAAGCTTGAATATCGCATACTTGATCGAGCGAATACTGCAGAGCTTTTCTCCCACTTTGAAGACAACTATCTCCTAGCCTTCCCTTCTCTATCCCATCATCTCGTATGTTCCACAGCACCCTCACCACATAGTCGCTCCTCGCGATGCCAACAGAGCGCCCGTGCACGCCATCTGCACTGAGCCCGAGCTCGAGGACGACGAGGAGCTGCAAAACCCCGACAACGAGGTGTAGAGCAGCCCCACGCTGTAGCCCACTTCTCCTGCCACCAGCCGATACCCGTCGCGCACACAACAAGAGCTGCCATTGCTGCCCCCCTCTGTAGTAGGTACGGCCTCCTTACCCACTGCTTCCCAAATTTCGAGGGAATGCACGCGCACTTGGCCGCTCTTGCCGTCATCGTAAGCCCCCGGGTGGGTTGCAATCGCCTTCAAGGAGGCGACTAACGGTGGGTATAGCCAGCAATCTGTCGGAAGTGCAAAACACAAGTCATGCAAAACCTGTGGTGTCACTACTATGCTCCCATTCAATCACGACATCCATAACAGTGCAAGTGAACTAAGATTTAAATGTTCGTACAGTCGTTACATTGTAGCCTACCACTGCCGTGTTGTTTTCGGAGGCCGTCGATCACTGCGTCGAAAGCCAAGTTGGTGGAGAAGCGGAAGTGCTTCGCTTTCTTTACAATAGGGGACAAACAGAGAACACAATTAGCACTTTACTAGTCGTGCTCACACCTAGCAAGAGTCCCGTGAAGAGATGTTTCTATTCATACCTCAATTTATTTAAAATCACTACACAAGAAGAACACGGCGAACCTTGCGCGTGCCTCGCTGTATTTTGATATCAGCTAGCTTCACTATGCAGCGCTCCGTGTGAAACTTGGGTAAAAGCGCAACTAATCCGCCAGGTCCTGCCTGAGAGTTACAAGAAAAGAAAAAGCGCCGCAAATATTAAAGGGCTGAACTTCTTGAGAGTGCAGTCAAGTAATTGGAGTGCATATTTCGATACGACGGGAGAACGGCCTTCTATCCAAGCATTCCTCCAGCCACCCCTTAACAGAGGTTAAAAAGATACCTCAATAGCCATGGTAAGAAACCCATGGCGCATGAGGGCAACCAGAAACTTGGGGCTGAAATCGCTCGCCCAGGTGAAGTCACTAGCGCCCAGCGCAGTCATGCGCTCGACGATTTTTGGAAGCTCAGGAGTATGGGCTGGTGTCAAATAAGGCATGCGACTCATCCAAGGACTTGATCTTAGAATCACCATAGGATCAAATGAAGTCACCGGATTGCTTTCTTGGCCTAAGGAGAGCAAGGATAGAAAAGTAAGCAATTTCGGCGTAGTGCACTGCTACGTGCTTATGATTCTAGTCATTCCTATGCAGCTAGAAATATCTTATATCTCTCCGCATACCAGCAATGGCGTCTTCCATGATAAGATCTTGAAATAGTTATGACGGCAAATCCGCCACGGATGCGTGCCCAATTCGACCACCGGCTACCTCTAGCGGGAAATCTCTCACGTGGCGTAGAGCTTTGGTTTAACCCCGACCCTAGCCAACAGCTTTATAATACTAAGCTTACCACAATACAGAAACTGCGGTAGATCGTTCTTGCTTTACTTATATTACAGATCGTAGAAAGTAAATAATGTGAATCAAAACACGTGAATTTTAAAAATTTCCCTCCTCTTTTTGTGAAAAAAGGATGTCAGCCACGTCATTTTTCGGACCACACGTCTGTCTGTCGAGGCTCTGACTGACGGCAGGTACTGAGTTGTTAGCCCTTTGTGCCAATAGCTTGAGCCGCCATGAACAGAACTATTCGTGAGGGAGCTCGTCGACTCCCTCTATGGAATACTCGAAAGAAGTCCAGTTTACGGCCAGCTGCTCAATCGTGGGCAGCCCTTACGCCGTTAAGTAGTGTGCACGCAGTATCTGCACCTTTGGACAATCGGCAACGCCCCTCCAATACGGCACGCTCTCCCAGCTTCGGCCACAATTCCGGGCTTGACAATACTCACAGCAGCTCTAATAGTAGGAGCAGCATTACCTCTAGTAGCGGCGGCACGAGCGAAGTCCGCCGCAGTAGCAGTAGCGGCGCGTTATCGTTCTTGGCACAGAAGAGTTCGCCGCCACGGCGACAGTTCACTGACGTTGAGGAGCGCGACTCTTATTACACGAGTGCAATTGCTGCCTGTGGCCGAAATTGGCGTCGTGCAATACTATTGATGAATGAGTTTGAGTTAGAAGCTAGCAGCGGACAATACAGCGGGAAGCCGCTGCCTGCGTCGGTTTACGGGGCAACGATGCACGTCTGCGGGCAAGGCGGGGAATGGGCGCTGACTCTCGAGCTGCTCGAGTCTATGGGAAAAATGCCACCTCGCAGCAGTAGCGACGCCCCCTCGCTTATGCCGCGGCCTCCACCAACCGTGCGGTGCTATGAAGAGGCGCTTTTGGCTTGTTCTCTGAGCAGTCAGGCGAATGCTGCTCTAGCCCTGATCGAAACCATGCTCACTGGTACTCATCACCACCAAAGTAACAGCGCCAGCGTCAAGTTTCCGACAGCTGAAGCAGCTCTTGACAGGGCTGGTGCTGCTAAGAGTGGCGGCGTTGCCGCTACTGGTGCAAGCGAGGCCTTGAGGCCGTCTGACCGTTGTTTGAATTTGGCGATGACGGCGTGCACTCGTGCTGGCCAATCAAATGACGCGCTGAAACTCTTCGACAGCTTTCAAAGCCAGCGTTTAGTGGAACCCAACCAGTTCATTTATGGAGCTGCTGCTGCGGCTTGTCGAGCAGGCGGGCACTGGCAGCGGGCTATCGAGCTCTTAGACCAGATGGAGGCGAAGGTCACTGAGGCCGAGGGCCACGGCATGGGAGAAGGAAGTAGTAATGTGGTAGCACCGAATGAGGTCATTTACACGGCGGTGATTGCGGCGTGCGGAGCTGCCAAGCAGTGGGTGGCCGCGCTGGAAGTGTTTGAGCGCATGCAGCGAGTTCGCAAACTGAAACCGAATGTGGTCACTTATGCTTCCGTAAGTAGTAATTAGTAGTAGTAGTAGTTGTAGTAGTAGTGGTGGTGGTTGCTTCTCCTATTTCTGTCGTTGTGGGCTCTTGTACGTGTCAGTGCTTTGTGTGCGCACGCTACATCTATGATACTTACATACTATAACACTCGTTTACTCCCGTCTTTCATGCGTACGCTCTACTCCACAGGTTATATCAGCGTGTGGAGAAGCGGGGCAGTGGCAGCGAGCGTTGCAAGTCTTGCACCTCATGCAGGTACCACAAGCTAGTTTAGCTTTACACGCACACTCCCGATTATACGCACACACGCTCACTCCCACCTACCACTGCCCCTGCTCCTTGATATCGCTGTTGTTGCCTCCTCCTTCGGCTATGGTGCCCCACATGTATGCAGGTGGAGCCCAACGCGTGGTGCTACAACGCCGCCATCACGGCCTGCGCCAAGGCTGAACAGTGGCAGTATTCCCTCAAGCTGCTGGATGTCATGGAGCGCCGCGGGGTAAGAACAGGAAGGAAGAATATCGCATGTAGGCAATTACAATAGTACTGCTGCTTCAGTTTTCTTCATGCACATCTTACCTTTCCAATCCTCATTCTCAATCAACCCTTACCTGCATAAAACAGGTGCAGCCGAACATATACTGTTTCAACTCTGCCATCTCCGCGTGCGAGCGAGCAGGGCAGTGGGAGTCGGCCGTGGCCTTGTTGGATTCCATGGCGGAGCATGGGCTCGCTCCCAACGCCGTAACCTTCACCGTGGCGATCAGCGCGTGCGGGAAAGGGGGGCAGCCGCAGACGGCACTCAGCTTGTTGGAGGCGATGGAAGCTAGGGGCTTGCCGAGGAGCGTGCACGCGTACACTGCGGCGGTGTCGGCGCTTGAGAGGTCCGGGGATGCGGCAGGCGCGCTGGCGCTGATGGACGAAATGGAAAAGAAAGGGGTGAGTACTCATGCGGTTGTTGAAGACGACGCTTGTTGTGTTTTCGACAGCTTTGCAAACAAGTTATCCTTCTCAATGGTCCTTGATCTCTATCTTGTTCATACACTGCCTTTGATTCATTTGCCCTCATTCTTCTTTCTCCACAACTACCACAGGTGCCTCCGAACGCCCACACTTTTGCCACTGCCATCACCGCGTGCGGAGCTCGGTCGTTGCACAGCGCGGGCGCGACCCCTGCCCGTTGGCCGGAAGCCCTGCAAATGCTCCAGCTGATGGAGAGCCGGGGCCTCAAGCCAGACGTGCACTGCTTGTGCGCCGCCATTGCGGTATGACGATGATAAGGAGATCTTAGATCTCATGCGTAGAGAAGCTTCTCTAGAGTGGAGGGTCCTTGCGCTTGTTCTTATCTTAATCTCACGCACCGTAGTTCTTGCCCTTCGCTGTTTCTATGCGTGTCCACACACGTCTACCTGTACTCGTCCTCACCCTTCTCCTCCTTCATATTACTGTCTCGGTCTCTTCTCAGGTGTGCACCAAAGCCGGGGCGTGGGACGAAGCCTTGAAGTTGCTGGGCAGTTTGGAGTCGCGCGGAATCAGCCCCAGCGAAGAGCTGTACGGAACTACGCTAGAAGCTTGCGTCAGCGCTCAGAAACACGACGAGGCGCTGGAGGTGAACTATTATATGTATATATATATTAGGGAGGCAACGAGGGCGCACACGAGGCGTACACTCCCATAGCGATGGTCTTTCCATTGCCTTTCTCTGTTTATACCTGATAATGTAAATGTGGCTGCAAACCCTCCCAGGTGATGATTGCAGCGCGAGAACGCGGCCTATACGAGTCAATATGGAAGGGATCACCGAAGGTACACGATGAAAAATGAGATACAGCGCACGCTGTATTTCTATTGCTTCTCTATACTTGTTTTGCTCCTCATTCTTTCCCTTACTTCTGTTCTTTATCTTCTCTTTCTTTCACCTGGAAACAGGCCATATCTCTGGAAACTCAACGGATCGCGGTGTCCAAGGCCGTTTTGTGGTGCTTACTGGACGAATGGAGCTCCGGCGAGCGAGTGGCGGTCAAAGATGGTGATGACGTCACTCTAATCACAGGACCGCGGGTGTTCCTGGAACTCAAGGTAGGGTTGATGAGGGTGAGACAGGAGGAGAAGTGAGGGGTGGCTCGAGAAAGGGTTTAAAAACTTGAGGAAGACGTGCGGATGGCGCAAATATTCACATGAAAAAGCTTATCGTAAGCTTGAAGAGGTCTCTTGATCTTTGTCGATTGTTTCGAAAATGACCGATGGCGAGTCCTCGCTAATACATCCCCTAACTTATGCGCTCAGGACCTCCTCCCACATGACCTGGCATGGAAAGAAGTGTGGAAAGAGCCAAGTGTATCCAAGGAAAAAACAGCTGCGACAGGCGATTTGGCAGCAAAAAGTGCACGCACCGAAGTTAAGTCGAATCAGCCAAATGAAAGAGAGTTAGAAGCTGCCGACTCTGGAGCTTTATCCAAGACTCAAGGAGAAGACTCGAGGGCCAACGAGGAAGAGTCACCGGTGGGCATCTCCATTCGGGCAGTGGATATCCAGCAATGGATATCGAAGGGAGGTTGGTGGTCTTTTCGGGGCTCTCGAAAGGAAATCGCAGCCTGATGCTATGAGGGTGATACAGTCCTCCTAGAGCGGCATCGGATTAAAGGGGGGTGTCTTTGCTGAGTGTTTGGAAGTGAAAATTTTTGCCCTGGTTTTTGGTTGTTGGTGGTCGGTGAGTGGGTCTGGTTTATTGCGGCTATCCTAGACCCCAGATAAGCGAAGAACCCAGCGACGGCTGCTTTTGGCGCCCTAAAAAACATTTTTGCTGACAAGTATCTTTCGGAAGAACTTAAGGGTGAAGTATACAGGGCTCTTATCTTGCCTACTTTACTTTACGGTTGTGAAGCTTGGTCCTTGCGTGAAGATTTATTGAAGCGCCTTCGAAGTTTCCATAACAGGTGTGCTCGTAGCATCGTAGCATGTGCCGTGTGAACCTCCATCATACCTTCCGCCACCATATCACTTCTGCGAGTCTCTTCCGTCGCTTGGGCATTCTTG
>Ga0307930_1001543_pt1 | contig 18253 bp, 13 predicted proteins | sample OrgLakmetageno46_FD_203161 | JGI IMG/M metagenome (GOLD analysis project Ga0307930, IMG submission 203161) | Saline water microbial communities from Organic Lake, Antarctica - #46 | ecosystem: Environmental > Aquatic > Non-marine Saline and Alkaline > Saline | place: Antarctica: Organic Lake...
GAGTAAAGTAACTCGCTGCATCGAAACAAAAGCGGAAATCATCAAATGACTATGGCACATTATTCGTATGCAGCGAGCACATAACCTAAACAATCTTATTATAGATAATTAAGGTTGAATGACTATATTTGGCACATACTTGCCCGTCAGTAGACAACTGCTAATGCGCACTATGGATTTAAACAGCTATTAAGATAATACTAGTTATAGGCATTCAAACGCACACAGCATCAATAGTTCACAAAAAAATAGAATCAGATAAATACTTTGGAATTACAAACTTCACTCCATGGTACATAAATGTAGTTTTAAACGTTATTACCCAGTTTCAAACTTTAATACGATCGCACAACAGGCACGGGGATTTTCTTCCTCATATTTTCATTGTTCCTAAGTTTGCAATCCTAAAACAGAACAGTGCTTAAGATGTTTCTGTAGTGCTTGATTGATGTGATTTTTCTAGTTCAGCTAACAGTAAGGTCTTAAGATGAGTCTGCCTATAAAAAGATGCACTTGGACGCGCTATTGCTCGGCTAAAGTCAGATAAGCTACCAACAATTTCTATTTTAGTTTCAGCTCTCGTCAGCGCCGTATAAATCCAGGAATTATCCATCATATTATTGTTTGTTACCGGAACAATTATACGCTCAAACTGACTTCCCTGCGCTTTGTGAAGTGTAATACCGTAGGCTAATCGTATGTTATCAAGTAAATCTAAGGTAAGTGGAATATGTTCACCTGTATACAATTCAATATCAGCTAAACTGACTTCATCAAGGCTGGAAGTCAAACTCGACATGCCGACGTTTAGTAAAGTTCCTAATGTTCCATTTTGGATGCCACGATCCCAATTATTTTTAACAAAAATGACAGGGTCATTTTCTCTTATGTTCAGGTAGTGAGGTGAACCATTAAAACTAAATCTCAGTTTCCTTCCTGTCGAATTACATACCTCTTGACATGTTTGATTTATAATATCCACACCGGCTAGTCCCGAATGCATAGCCGAAATTATCTGAGTGCCCTTAGGATTGGCTTTATAAAGGGCCGTCACTCGCCTGCCGATATCATTTACCCGACAAGAATGAAGTATGATATTTCTATTAAACATTTCCGGCACAGGAACACGCCCGTCAACTATATATCTTGTAAATTCAGGAATTCCTGAGCTTTCTTTTTGTCGCTTAACTATGTCTAACGTAACAGACGGGATAACGTTAACAATTTCATGCAAAACAAGCCCAGCCGAAATGGGTGCAAGCTGATTGGGATCACCTACAAGCAAAAAACGAACATCCTTAGTTGTTATGCTGACCAGTTTAAACATGGTTTGAAGATCTATCATTGAAGCTTCGTCAATAACGATAAGAGCTCTTTCGCCTAACGGTTGCTCACCTATATTTTTGAAAAAACCAGCGATTGTTTGAGCAGGAAACCCTGTTGTTTCAGTAATACGTCTTGCAGCACGGCCACTCAGAGCCATAGGTCTTATATCTGTTTTCAGTAATTTGTAAGCTCTAAGTATAATATTTAGTACAAAGGTTTTACCGGTTCCGGCACCGCCCGCGATAACAGAAACGCGTTCAGACAATGCGCTTTTTACTGCTTCAAGTTGGCTACCAGTCAACATAAACTTTTGATTTGATAATGCTGCGGTTAACGCCCAGTCATAGTGTTTACTCCACACCTTTTTTGCTGCCAACTTACTAAATCGCCGAGAAATTACCTGTTCCATTATCCAATGGCCAACGGTATGGTAGTTTTTATCATCACTTATAATGTATGCGGTCTTCTCGTTTGTCACTTGCAGTGCTTTGGTAACAAGGCTTTGTGGCAGGAACTTTTCAACTAAAGGTATTAGGTCATACCTACTTGAAACCGTATGGCCCATCGAACTTCGAATATTCAACGCTTGTTCAACTGCGCCCCTAAGTCTCACATAAGAATCTTCTAAAATAACGAAATTTTGGAGCGCTATTTTATCTACAGTAGGAAAGTCGATCCCAAAACTAATGAGTCTGTAGGGATCATTCTCTATTGCCCTTATTGAATCTACTTTGTGATGTTTTATTACGCTTCTCGCGATACCTTGCGGAATATTATATTTCTCAAACCAAGCTATCTGTTTCAAATTTTCATACTTGTCCCAGCCAGTGATTAAACTTGCGGCAATTTTTTCTGTGATCCCCGTTATGTCTAACAACTTTTCAGTATCTTTAGTCTCCAAAATATCATACACATTTTTACCTAACCTGATCCATATTCGACGTGCAAGTCTCTCACCAATGCCAGAGAATGCATTGTCACTTTGTATAAAACGAGTAAATAAGTTTTCAGTTTCAGGCAAAATAATACGTGTATGAGCTGCGGTAATGAAAACCTCTGTCAGATCTGCTTTTCCACGTGTTACAACTCTTTCTTTGACTTGCTCAGCAGTTATTTTCCAAATTTGACCCAATGCTGGTAAAACAGGTAATAAGACATCCTTGGCATCAACCACATAGTACTTGCGGGCTGTAACATTATCACCCTCACCATTAACCGCAACGCCCCTAAAAACGTGGGAGTCCTCAGTTTCGTGACCGGCAGATGTTACTCGGAGGATAATACGCCCACCTTTTTTCATCTAGGCATTAGCCCTGTGTCACTCAATACATCTGATATTTCTGCAAATTGTAATAATTTTGCCCTTAAACGTTCAATTTCTGCATCTTGCCTTAGACACAGCGTTTTCAACCTTTCGACTTCTATCTTCAGTCGCTTAAATTCGTCTGCTGTTTGATCATAAAGCGTAGGACCATCTGGCACTAGTTCATCGCTGACTCCCTCTGCCAACTTTGCAAGAACACCATCAGCTCGTAGATTTTTTTCCAAAACCAAAAGCTCTTTTTTTACCAACACATTATCATTGAGTGTGCTTCTGGCTATGCCCGCCCCTTTAGCAACATCTTTCCTACTCAGCTTTGCACCTCTTGCAATTGCAATAAAATCAGCTTTTGATAAAGATGCTGACCAAGTATGGAATTTATCAAGGCTCTCTTGAGCTTGCTTTGAATCATTTTGCTTTATCATAACATTTCCAAACTGCCTTGCATGGTTGGCTCAAGTTGTCTATTTCTGCGCAGGCTAAGACAATGTTAAATAACCATGCCCAAAATTATTTCGATACCTGTAACAAACATTTTTTGTATATCCAATTGGCAATAGCATTTTCATTGGTTATCTTTACTCGGTAAAGCTTCTGATAGTTGTTCAATTGTCACACCAAAGCGGTGGGCGTTGTAAAGCCATACATGAAACTGCTCTAGGAGCTGTTGATTTTCCAACTCTAATCGCTCGATTTTTTTCTGATACTTATCTAGTCTTTCGCCTGCAATTTTGAGACTTGGCGGCAACTTGGCCTTAGTAATTGGTAATGCTCCCGAAACGATTCCTTTTACTTCGTGAAAGGCGTTTTTAATTCGAGCCTGTTTCTGCAATGTCTGTCTTGTCGTTTTTACTCCATATTCATGTTCAATTGCTTCTACAAGCCTTTCCCACGATAGCTTTGCGTCAGATGGCCAATCATCCAACACATCAACAACATTAGATATATCTATATCAGTCAGATGCTTAGCCATTATGTGTCCCCGTTAGTTATCCAATCAAGATCATCTAAATCATCATAAATATCTTCATCACCACTGTTAACTTTCGCGTCAATTAACTTATCGACTGAAACAGATTGAATCCGTTTGAAATTTATTATTTCTGGCAAGCGTTTTTTACCGTTTGCTTCCATAGCACGATCTAACTGAGTAACATCATCAACATCCGTAAGCTTTATTAACGAACCATCTTCGATACTTGGATCTTCCATCATTTTAAGTAATTGTTGAAATCGTTCGGTCGTTTGTTTTCGCCTTTGATACCATTGCTCAGCACCTGGAACTCGATCACTTACAGCCTCTTTATCTTTCTTGAGTAGTTTTTCTTCACGAGCTAACCGCTGACGAATTCGATCACACTTGTCATCGTCGCCCTTGGTGCACACGTGCTCGTTACAATTAATACAATCTCTATATTTGGTGCAAGGTTCATTCAAGTAAGAGGTAATGCACATACCAAGATCAGTGGTATGAGCTGTCAACGCAGCTTTAGTGTTTAGCTCTTGTATTGTCCGAGGAGTAGCAACCTGTATTTGTATCTGATTAGTTTGTGTTACCTCTTTTTGAGCTAATTCTTTTTCACGATCTTCAATAAAATCTGCGCCATATTCTTCAGGAGTAGTGTGGTTGTAGTAGCGATTATGTTTAGGATCACTGCGCATTGCCCACTTTGATCGCATTTCGCCCTCCATTCCATTTACTGCTGCCATGGTATCGAGTAAGTGACGCAACTGGTGAGAAGTCATAGCTAAATTGCCATGACCCCAACGTTGAAAAACAGAAAGTGTTCCTGTTAATAGTTCACCTGTTATTTTGTTCGTTTTTTTTGTAGGTGCCAAGTCTTCGTTTATAGTATCAATTGTTGGTATTACTAACTCGGTATAAATTGTCGCTTTTCCCGTGGAAAACATATTTGAAAATCCTGCAAACAAAGAATTAGACCACTTTACTTTGACTAACCCTTGACCTTTTTTAAATGAAACGTAAGGAAAGCCAACTGGTAATTTATTACGAACGATACTATTAAGATCTTCCAATTTCACTACATAATCTTTTTGTGCTACTCCTCTACGCCTCAAAAATGAGTTGACGGCACCGTCGAGTTTCTTGCCTTTTTCGTAGACAGATATATCTAGACCAAGCGCCAAAGCAGCTTCGGACTTTGTTAGCAATTCATCGTCGGCCACATTTGGACATAAAGAGTGACGAGGGAAGTAAGGCGATTCTTCAAGCATTCTTGCAAAGTTACGAGCCGGAAGAGATTGTGCAACAAGACGTTCCAGCGCAATTGTTGCACAATCATACATTATGGTAGGTAACCATTTATTTTCATGTCCATATCCTTTTCCAGAATACCAACGCAAGCCTATCAGTTGCACCGTATCATCGTAGCCGATACTTGTCGGTATATCTCTTCCGTCTTTTAGTGCTTGTTTTTCCAAAAGAAGGAGAATGTCTCCTTTTGGTAATCCCAAATCTAAAGCTCGCCTAGCTTTCATTGTTTCAGTATGAATACAGTCAGCTTTCAAATATAAAGGCTCAGACCCACGATTTGGAGCACTAAAAAGTAGCGTCATTATGGAAGCTGTAAAAATATCATGGTCACTTAAATTCTCTGTCTTCAAAGATGAGATGTTTGCTAAGGCCATAAGCGCATTGTCATCGGGCATTTTCTTCTGCCTGTTCACATCAGCCTCATCACCTGTTGGGTTGTCTTTCGGCTTTTTGATGGGACTCTTCCATACAAATCGACTGACCAATTTATTGTCAACCAAAAAATTAAGTAATTTTTTAAGCGCAGCGCCTGCCTGATAAGCAGCACCCGCGCCAAGCGAATTTCTCGCCACTTGCACGGCTCTATCAAAATCACCTATAGTTAATTTAGTAACGTCTACGATGTCGTACTGCTCTAAACATGCAGCGTTTATTGCTCTTATGGCGTAAAATTTCGAGTTGATTCCGGATTTTGTTGCTCCACCATAAACAATGTATGCCTTGGCAAATGGTAGTAGCGATGAATGTAATACATTTGCGGGGTCTCGATCCTGATTAGACACACCAAAATTTGTAAAATTACCTACTTTTTTCCAATAGTTACTACTATGGTCATATTCTTTATTAAGCGGTATCAATTTTCTAGTTAAAGATATGAAATCATTTAGGTTGTTCGCATATTCAAGCTCATGTTTTGGAGTAAAAATTAGTACGTTAGACATTATTTTTTTCCTCGCATAATTTTATTACCTGACATACAGCAATAATTGCTCGGTCGTTTATAGCGACAATCTGCATATCTTCACCTGTATCTAATTTTAGTCTCTCACGCTCTTCCATTAACCATTGCAAAACGAGGTGGTGAGGCGCATCTTGCCATGGCATAAACTTAGGACACAGATAACAAGCAATAGGGGCGTAGTCTTGACAAAAAGAATTTGTCCCACAAGAGCCAATTTCAGCGTCTTTCTCACGTAACGGAATACGAGTTGCCCCTGGGTTTACTTTATTCGCTTCGCTTTCGTCCTGCACCACTTTCCCAGCAAATGCTGCGGCGTAACGTGCCAAAGGCTGATTCATAATTTTTGATATTTCAATTGCAAATTCTGGGACATTTGCAACGTAAACTCCAACATTTTGTGTATCGGAATGATCCAGTAACGTCGCAATTGTAATTGTTCCAGCCCCTTCAATAGCTGCGCGAGTTCCTAAAGTATATCGAAAGCGTGTTGGGCTTACTTTAATAAGTCGCCCAGTGCGCTCAGAAATCACCTCAAGCATGTTTGTTGCGTTAATAAGTATTCGACCAACGCGGACACTTGACATGTGTGCGAGTTCTGATTTCATGAAATTCTCTAAGTCTTCTCCCGACAAGGTTTTGATGTTGTCGATAATGTCGATGGCTGCAAAAAGGGGGAATTCATTTTGTTCAAGCGTTGTTAGCTTGCGGCCTAATTTTACTTCTACGTCTGCGATGGATTCTTTTATGTGTTGTTCGATAACCTGCCCGACAGACTTTACTAAACCAAAAGCCTTCAATTCGGAGCGAAAGCCTTCCTTCTGCTGCTTAATTCTGGGTATATTCACAACATAAGTTAGGGTGGGAGTATATTTTTTTGATAAAGAGAAGTCCTTAATCTTTAAGGTAGCTAATTGTTCTGGACGTCTGCCGGTTGCCTTAAACAGCAACAAGGTCGCGTAGTCTTCGGTAGAAAGCACCCCCTCTGCATATTTGTGGGCGGCGCTAAGTCCTATCGCTTCAAATTCAGTCGAACTAAATGGACCTTCTTCTGGATCAAGAGACAATACAGCAACACCTTTTTCATTACCTGACAATTTCCACTGGTCACTTAATTTATAGACTTCATCAGTAATATTGCTATTAAGACTTAAATAGCGCATTTGCCTTATAAATCCTCGGAGAAAAGAGAGCTTATATTCGTCTTTTTTCAATAAAAAACTTTTAAAAGAGAGAATACCTTCTCTTGAAAAATCTTTATAACCCGTAACTTTCAGATAAAACTTTAAATTATCAGAGCAGTTGCGAGCATGAGGAGCGGAGTGGTTCTCAGCATAATACAAGAGTGTTTCACGCACATCTTTGGCAAGCTCCGTGTCGAATTGAGCCAAAAAGTACATATTAATAGTGACGTTACGACTAAGTATCCAGCTATCTTCTGAATAATCAAATTCAAAGCCATTATGTGATATCGCGATAGTTACGTTGCCTAGCTGCCTTGTTGGTTTAACGTCCATTAATTATTTCCTCTTAGAAGTCCAAGTTTTCATCATATCCACCTACTATCGATTCGATTTCGACACTTCCTTTTTCTTGCAATTCCATACCGGTGATAAAAGCCCGTTTATCGCTGTGGCGTTTACTATAAGTTAGCGCCATTTTAGAGCCTTCTTTCCAACCCATTAACTTTTGTCTATCGCTTTCAGATTTAGATTCAGAAACTTTACCATCTTTAATACGTTTATCAGCGAGTTCACTAAAACGATCATTCCATGTGTGACGAAATGCATGTGGATTTACCCTAAAGCCAACAATGATGGATAGTTCGCGGCATATTTTGTTAACCGCGGCAGTTGAAAGTGCATAGTTAGTTGAAACTCGATGATTATGGGTCACAAACAGATAAGGAATGTACTCAACACCTTTGGCATCACTTCGATGATGTATTAAATAGTTATCGTACATTTCGCTTAAACGTTGATCTATTGGTATATGACGTCCTAAAGTTTTACCTTCTGGTCTATTTAGCCTCCCATCACTTAAATCTACGGTTGAACGAATCGTCAAATACCGCCGACGATTATTTGGAAGATTTTTAATGTCTTGTACTCGGATTTTAAGTAACTCACCACGACGGCATCCGGTCGCCTCCAACATATTAATTATCAGTTGATTGCGGTATTTAAGAGCCTTATTGTGCCATGGGTTATAAGACGAATCGGGACGAACTGTATCTAGCACCCTTATAACTTGATCTCTGGTTAGTGACTTATAATTTTCATCCATATTCTCTGTGTTACTTTCTTCACTGAATTTTTTAGGGCGAAGAGACTTTAGGATGGCTTCAGCCATAGTGTCCTTAGAAGGAAATACTTCTTTCTCAAGCCAACCAATATATTCGGCAAAAGTAGTTAACCGGTTATAGGCAGTAATGGATGATATATCACCGTAATGTTTTAATATAATCACTGCCCTTGCGGTTTCTAATTTTCTCTTCTTAGGATGAAGAGAGACAACGGTCTTACCAGCTTGTATTGAACTATGCTCTCTAAATGACTTAACGGTTTGTTTCGTCCACTTAACTAGAGACTCCATCTCTTGCTTAGATAGAAAATCACCGGTAATGCAACGTTGGACAATATCTATATTAAGAAAATTACAAATCTCATAAAAATAGCGAATATGTTCAAATGCTTTGTAGCATGTGGTACTAGCATCCGATTTATTCCTGTGGTTCATTGTCACAAATAAATTGGGATAGGGCATAGGAATGCCTCCATCATCAAGCAAAACTGAGTACATCTCGCCATTTGTCATTCTAACTCTTTCAATTTTCAAAACCACCCCAAAATATTACAATAACTCAAGGTACACCGTAACCTATAAAGCAGTATAAAAAAAATTTACAGAAGTTGCAACACTTAACTGTAAATTTTTTAATAACACCTTGTTGTTATTACATTAAATTACTAAACTTAACATAAGTAGATCTCTAGTCACCGTCAGAATGGAATATCATCATCAAAATCAAAGTCTGGCTCTGCCATCGGCGGCGTTTTCTGCGGTGATTGTTGAGGAGACTGCTTTGGCGCCTGTTGTGAAGGCTGTTGATAGCCACCACCGCCCTGGTTTGACTGCCCACCGCCTTGGTTCGACTGTCCGCCGCCTTGGTTTGATTGCCCTCCACTTTGTTGGTAGCCACCTTGGTTATTCTGACCGCCTTGAGGACTTTGCTGATAACCGCCTTGGCCGCCGCCACTTTGTCCACCGCCGCCACTTTCATTACGACCACCTAGCATTTGTAACTGATCTGCAATGACTTCTGTTGTGTAACGGTCATTACCTTGCTTATCTTGCCACTTACGTGTTTGCAATTTACCTTCTAAGTAAATTTGTGACCCTTTTTTAAGGTACTCACCTGCAATTTCTGCTAAACGACGGTACATCGTTACTTTATGCCATTCTGTTTTTTCTTGAAGTTGACCTTGCTGATCTTTCCAACTTTCACTAGTGGCGATACTCAAATTGGCAACGGCATTACCATTAGGCATGTAACGAACTTCTGGATCGTTACCTAAATTGCCAACTAAGATTACTTTATTCACACCTCTAGAGGCCATGCTAACTCCTGTTATTTACACTTTTTTAATTATTTTGATGCCGCTTAATTCGGATCTCATGCTATCCACTAATAGTAGTTTGTGCATAAATTAATCACGATGTTGACGACTAAATTCTGACGTCTAATATACTATTGTATTTAGTATTTTGCACACCCAATTAAGTTCATTGTGCGATAAACAGTTCACTGGTGCAGGAATGCTGATGACTTAGTTTCAATCTTTCTCAGCTAATCAAGGTTTTAGCTTTTTCTATATCGAACCCATTACTATCGACTTTCAAGTACACAGCGCGTTTTTCAACATCGACTAACACCTCTTGTACACCTTTAAGTTTTACAAAATCATTTTCTAACTGTGTTTTACTTGACGTTTGTTGAAATCTATCTCGATTTTCAATTGTAAGCGTGACTCTTTTGACCTTCGTCGTTTTTTGTAATCCCCAAACAACAATCATCGCGATAACAATGAAAATCAGACAAGCCACTAAGGCTAGCTTAGGACCGAGCCATCCAGTTAATACTCCGGATATTACGCCACCCAAAAATGCACCGAAAAATTGGAAACTAGCGTAGATACCCATCGCACTGCCTTTTTTCCCAGCCGGAGCGATGCTCGAAACCATCACTGGCATATGCGCTTCCATGTAGTTGAAGCCAGCAAAGAACAACGTCCCCGCGATGACAATAAGCACCCAATTTAACTCGGGCAGTAAAAACAATCCAAAACCCGTGGCCATTAAGGTCAAGGATATTATAAAAGAAGTTGACGTTTGTAAGTGCTTACATATTTTCATTAACACGACTAACATTAATACCGACACCAACAGAATTGGCGTATAAATTTTCCAATGTTCATCCAGACCAAAATTCACTTGAGTAAGCAGCACTGGTACTTGCACAAAAAAGCAGGTAATGAGTAAATGGACAGCCAAAACACTTACGTTCAAACGCCAAAGGCGGGGTTCTTTAGCGAGGTTTTTTAACTGACTAAGTTGCGGTAATGCGTCGCCCGATGGACTATTTTCTTTTGGCGTCGGCACGCCAAATTTGACCAACGGCAAACAACAGATAGTCAGTACTGCCGTAATCCAAAAGATGCCTTGAATACCATAGAGCCCAGCAATAATAGGACCGGTTAAAAGCGCAACGTAGAATGAAAAACCAATCGAAACACCAATAATTGCCATCACTTTTGCACGTTCTGACTCACGTGTAACGTCTGCGGCTAGTGCCATAATTGCACCTGCTATTGCGCCAGCTCCTTGTAAAATTCGACCCAGTGTTAACATAGCCATCGAATCCGCATTGGCAGCTACTAGACTGCCCAATGCAAAGAAGCAAAGTCCCATATAAATAACCGGTTTACGACCCCACTTGTCAGATAATACGCCCATCGGTATTTGCAATATGGCTTGTGTCAAACCGTAGCCACCTATCGCCAGCCCCACAAAAAGAGGCGAATAATCTGGATAGTCAACAGCGGCGATAGCTAGGACAGGAATTACCATAAACAACCCGAGCATACGCAATACATAAACTAGGGCTAAACTGATGGCGGCACGGGTTTCTTGTGGATTCAACTTGTTATCATTTCCATTGGTTGATTAGAGACAATCTGTGTCACGAAAGCGTGCAATTCTAACACAAGAGTTTGATGGACCCATAACTGCATGATCCCTTCTGTACCAGATCCGTAACTATCCCATATTTTCTCGTAAATTTGTGTCATACTTGTCGATTGTTCTGGCACCATCTCATCTAAGGCAATATGGATAAAATAGAAGTTCGCGGGGCTCGCACCCATAACCTGAAAAACATCAATATTGAACTCCCAAGAAACAAGCTCGTGGTAATTACAGGCTTGTCTGGTTCAGGGAAATCCTCCCTCGCATTCGACACACTGTATGCTGAGGGTCAGCGTCGCTACGTAGAGTCGCTATCGGCTTATGCAAGACAGTTTTTGTCCATGATGGAAAAGCCGGATGTTGATCATATCGCGGGCTTGTCGCCAGCTATTTCAATAGAACAAAAATCGACATCGCATAACCCGCGATCAACCGTGGGGACTATTACAGAAATTTACGATTACTTACGTCTACTATTTGCCCGTGTAGGCGAACCCAAATGCCCAGAGCACGATGTTGATCTCAATGCACAGACAGTAAGTCAAATGGTCGACCGCGTTTTAGAAATGCCTGAAGGCACCAAACTCATGTTGCTGGCGCCGGTTGTTCAGGACCGCAAAGGCGAGCATGTAAAAACGCTCGAGGGTTTATGCGCACAGGGTTTTATCCGTGCACGAATTGATGGTGAAGTCTGTGATCTAACCGATCCGCCAACATTAGACCTACACAAAAAACACACTATTGAAGTTGTCGTGGATCGCTTTAAAGTACGTGATGATTTGCAACTTCGCTTAGCTGAATCATTTGAAACTGCGCTCACTCTTTCTGCTGGTTCAGCTAAAGTAGCGTATATGGATGATGAAGAAAAACATAAAGAAGAAATTGTGTTGTCGGCTAACTTCGCATGCCCACATTGTGGTTACAGTATTACCGAACTAGAACCTAGAATATTCTCATTCAATAACCCAGCTGGCGCTTGTCAAAACTGCGATGGCCTGGGCACAAAACAATTCTTCGACCCGCACAGGATCGTCGGCAACACTGAAATTAGTTTAAGTGGTGGTGCTATTCGCGGTTGGGATAAACGTAGCTATTATTATTTCCAGATGCTGCAGTCAGTTGCAGACCACTATGAATTTAACCTAAATACACCTTTTGAAAAGCTGGATGATAAAGCCAAAGACATCGTTTTATATGGCAGTAAAGGCACATCAATTAAGTTTAAATACATCAATGAACGCGGCGACATTATGGAGCGAAAGCATCCATTTGAAGGCATCATTCCAAATATGGAACGCCGTCATCGCGAAACTGAATCCAATACAGTGCGTGAAGAACTCGGCAAGTATATGAGCTACCAAAACTGCACGAGCTGCTCGGGTGCAAGGTTACGACTGGAGGCTCGCAATGTATTTATTCAGGGCACGAACTTACCTGAAGTTGCACAAATGTCGATTGCCGAGTGTTTGAGCTTCTTTTCAAACCTAGAACTTACAGGCCAGCGCGGAGAGATTGCGGATAAGATCCTCAAAGAAATAAGAGATCGCTTAGCGTTTCTGGTGAATGTCGGTTTGAACTACCTGTCATTGTCTCGCAGCGCTGACACACTATCTGGCGGCGAAGCGCAACGTATTCGACTTGCGAGTCAAATTGGCGCAGGTCTGGTGGGCGTAATGTATGTGCTAGACGAACCCTCTATTGGTTTGCACCAGCGAGACAACTCAAGACTACTAGAAACACTGCGTCATTTGCGTGATTTAGGCAACACTGTCATTGTTGTTGAACATGACGAAGATGCCATTAAAGAAGCCGATTATATTGTGGATATCGGTCCTGGTGCCGGTGTGCATGGTGGCGAAATTATTGCACAGGGTAGTCTAGAAGACATCATGAATAGTGAACGTTCACTCACTGGTAAGTATTTATCGGGAGAAGAGTTCATTGTAATACCAGAAAAGCGAAATAGCACAAAAAACCGTAAATGGGTGAAACTAACCGGCGCTAATGGTAACAATTTACAATCAGTGACGTTGAAGATCCCACAAGGCTTGATGACTTGCGTTACGGGTGTATCTGGTTCAGGTAAATCAACTTTGATCAACGATACTTTTTATCGCATCGCACAACGTGAATTAAATCGCGCTACCACCAACGAACCTGCGCCGTATAAAACCATAACAGGTTTGGAACACATGGATAAAGTGGTTGATATTGACCAAAGTCCCATTGGCAGAACACCGCGCTCTAACCCAGCAACCTATGCCGGTATTTTTACTCCTATGCGTGAAATATTTGCAGGTACGCAGGAATCGCGTTCGCGCGGTTATAAAGCCGGGCGCTTTAGTTTTAACGTCAAAGGCGGACGTTGCGAAGCTTGTCAAGGCGATGGTTTAATTAAAGTGGAAATGCACTTTTTACCCGATGTTTATGTGTCTTGTGATGTATGTCTGGGTAAACGATACAATCGTGAAACACTCGAAATTCGCTACAAAAACAAAAACATCCATGAAATACTAGCGATGACCGTAGAAGATGCACGTGATTTCTTTGATGCTATTCCATCAATTAGTCGCAAGCTGCAAACCTTAATGGATGTAGGCCTTTCCTATATTGGTTTAGGCCAGTCAGCCACAACCTTGTCTGGTGGTGAAGCGCAACGCGTTAAACTTGCCAAAGAACTATCTAAGCGTGATACGGGTCAAACCCTCTACATCTTAGATGAACCAACAACAGGCCTGCACTTTCATGACATTAAGCAATTGCTAGAGGTCTTGCATCGTCTGCGCGATCACGGTAACACTGTTGTCGTCATAGAGCATAACCTCGACGTTGTGAAAACAGCCGATTGGGTTATTGATCTTGGCCCTGAAGGAGGTTCAGGTGGTGGGCTTATAGTTGCAGAAGGAACGCCTGAAGATATTTGTAAAGTTGAAGCATCGCACACAGGTAAATACCTAGCGAAAATGTTGGCTGGCAAGCCGGCAAGGTAAAAGTTAACCACGAGCTGATAAAGAAAAGGAGAAACAGGTGTTAAGTATTGAATTTGATGTTCGGTTTTACGAAACAGATGCATTGCAGCACGTTAGTAATACAGTATTGGTTGGCTGGTTTGAAACTGCTCGACTGCCGATATTTAAATATTTCACACCTGACCTTGACCTCAATAATTGGCCTCTTATTTTAGCCAATTACAATGTCGATTTTTTACAACAAATCTATTTAGTAGGTCCGATTGAAGTAAAAACGTGGATTAGTCGCATTGGCAATAGTTCATTTGTGGTTTACCAAGAGATATGGCAGTCCAATGTGAAAAAAGCAACAGGAACGACCACACTGGTTCGTTACGATTATGCTAGCAAAAAGGCACTGCGCATTCCTGATGATATTCGCGCTAAACTTGAACAACATAAAATAGAACTTAAGTAAGACTCACATCCTACTTTGAACCCTAGATGTCACTGTTAAATAATGTACCTAACGGGTCAAATTTATGATGTATGTACGTTGAGTCTAACTCCGCGGTAAACTCTATTAGCTAGGATCCCCAAAATATCCGTATATGTATTCTGCACTCAAATTCATTATTGATAATAAGTGAGCATTTAGGCTAACGTTCAAAAGGACAACAGCACACTGCTGACCTAAGCTGCGCTGAAATTATGAAGGAATTTTCAGTGCCACTGAGCCATTGTAGGAAAGTTGAATTAACGGCTTCTTAGATGAAGGTTATCGGTTGACTGCAAGCCACATAAGTTCATATATCTAGTGCTGTTGATTGGCAGTTGGCGGATAATGTTCACTAGTGAGAAATAAGTAATACGAACTGTTTTCTATTATTTATCACTAACTCTTTTTAATATTAGTGAGAATTTCGGAAAGGAAACATCACCTCCTTACGAAGATTTGAACCCATTCAGCCTTAATCACTCTTTAGCTGTCAAATCATCCTTATTAAAATATTTCACTTTTAATAATTCATTTAATTTAGTTACCTTTTTTAAAATCAGTAATCATTGTTTCACTGCATACCGGCGTAACAAATACCTCGAGCGTTTCAATACGCTTAAGATCGCCTCATCCATGGCCTATTTAATGTGTCAAACCTGCAGGAAGCACTGGTAAAATTTTTCCTTCGGCTCGGCTGTGAGACGGGAATAGTAAAAACCAAACAACAACAGCAATAATCTACATTTTTTGATATAAAATCATCCTCATCCTTTTAGGTTTGATGCCACTAAAAATAATTTAATCCCGTAATAGCACATTTCATCGATCCTTATTACTCAATAATCCTATCGGCATCATGTTAATACGCCCAACTTCATATTGTTCTGTTCAAGCAAAACCGGAGAGCGGCTTGGGCACTACTTAGTGGAGAGAGTTATAAAAGTACAGCTTTAGTTGCATAACAAAATAGAGTAGATAAACGGATATAACCGACGATCTACCCATATAACCCAGTGCAATTAATGAAGGTTGAACCTATCTGCTAAAAACCTGTGGTGACCGCAAGGCATTATAAGCTATTGCGCCGAAGAGGAGAGCAAAAGCCAAGGCATCGAAGGTTAGATACCTGCAATCTTAATAAAAAAGCCGCATATATACGCTCGCATTTTAACTAATAGTAATTAAATAGTGGTTGTAAAGCAGGTGGAGTCCATATACGAAGACCGGGTGCGCTCGAAGATTTCTGTTGGGGGCGAACACGCCGAAAAATCTTGTGAGATTGAGTCTGGGCAGCGGGATAATTGCGGCCGACTTGCGTAAACGGAGTTGCTAACAATAGTATTAGCACTGCCTTACTTAAGATAAGCTTGCTGCCTACCAAATGGAGTACTAAGCGAAAACTAGTTGGGTTTATTCAGCATGCTGGCGCAATTGATGGTCAATGGGGACCTCTGTGGATTGGGATCCTGAACAAAATGCGCTACGTTGGGCTAACGACAAACCCTCACTCGCCAAACCAGAGGAAGAAGCAGGCGCTGTATCGCTTGGTCATAAGCAAAATAGAGACTGGATGCTTGTGCGCAAATGAATCGTTCGCGTTTCTTGTTAGAATATTTGACGCACTACCTTTTTTTAAGTAGTGAACAGCTTTAATTGGCTCTTATCAAATCGGTCTATATTGGGGAATATCTGCGAGATTTCATTTTCGCTCATGCCAAACCAAGTAGCAAGGGATGCGCCTAATTGCTCAATAGAAGTCGTCGGAATAATGCGCCCGTCGCCCAAGTCATCATCTGTGCCCAACTGCTGAGAGGGCAAGTGACCTATCACTCTTGCGCCCGTAACTGCGCCACCCATGATCAACTGATGCCCTGCCCAGCCATGGTCAGTGCCATCGCGGTTCGATGTTAGGGTGCGGCCAAATTCTGAGAGTGTAAGCGTTGTAACATCAGATGACTTATTCATCGCTTGAATATCAGTGTTAAAGGCAGCTAATGCTTCTGATAAGGTCGCTAACAGTGCGGGGTGCTGTTCAGGTTGATTATCATGTGTATCCCAACCGCCAAGCCCTACAAAAAATACCTGTCTAGATTGGCTAAGGCTAGACTGTACTGAAATCATATTTGCTACCATATGCAGTTGCGCACCTAAACTATTGCCCTCAGGATAGACTGCATTGCGCGAGGGCATAGTTGCTAAGGCGGCTTTAATAATTTCGGTATTGTCGCGAGCGCTAACAATGCGACTTGCATACTCTCTTGATAAGGGCGTGTTTGCTAGGCCTAACAAAGTGCTGTGAGCCTGCAGCCGGCCTTGATCAGATGACGTAGTTGGATTAAGTAGTGAAAAGTCTTCCGGACCGGTTGCATTAAGCACTAGCGGTAAATTAGTGGCTCCTGCACTTAAAATATCGCTGCTGCCAATACTGATGTTCATTGGTAAGCTTGTGTTGGTGTCCTGCAAAAGGTCCGCTATGCTACCTAACCAACCTTGCGACAACTGCGTGTCGACACCTGCTGTTTGCCAAAGTGCTTGTTGAGAGTTGTGAGAAAAGAGCAGCGGCGGTAGTTTATTCGGGTTAGCCTTGAGCTGTTCCTTGGTGGCAGGTTCAACTAGAGGACCAACATTACTCACGATAGAAAGCTGTCCGGTGTTAAATAAATCAACCAGTGGCGACATCACCGAGGGCATCGCATGAGAGGATAAGTCGTTATTTGTTAGGTTAAGCGCCGTCAGGGCATCTAAAGGATAAGCAATTTGCTGTCGCGTTTGTTGGTATGCCGCATACTCATTTGTGGCTGTTGGAATAAGCATATTAAAGCTGTCGTTTCCACCATATAAAAAGACGCATACTAGGGCTTTATGATTATCAAATCGTGATTGTGAAGCAAAGGCCTTCATTGCGCTAAGCTGCAACCCTAAGGCACCGTAGCAACCCATTGCTGCGGTAGAAGCAAATGCACGTTTTAAGAATTTTCTACGTGAGTTCATAGTCATATCCCTATTGCTGAACGGCAAACTGTGGTGAGGTAAAAACAAGCATAAGGGTTTCGCGTATGCGTTCATTCTCCGTTACTACACCGGCGATTTGATTGTCATAGTCACGCAGCACTTGCGCATAATCATCGCTCATGTTGCCTTGCAAAAGCATGAAGTTGATATGTGCTATCAATGCCTCGATATTGTCATCTAGCTTTAGCTCATATGCGGTGAAATCAATGTTTAATCTCTCTCTAAAGTGCTTCCCTTGGGTACTGTACAAAAAATAGGCAACAAAATTGCTGTTGCGAACCACATTGTTCGTCGTAATTATTTGAAACTCGGGCGTAACCATTCCAAGGCTCAACAGTTCGCCATTAACTTGATGGTCTGGTAAGAAGAAATTAAATACCGAGGGGGCGCCTAGGGGTGACTGTGCGGTAAAATCCTGAATCGAGACTAATTCACGAAATAACAGTTCATCTTCAGTTACAACGACCTGCTCAGGTATCAATGCTCGTAGTATTTGTGTGGTGCGTATTAAAGGTTGTTTTACCTTTCCATAATGGGCTTGTGAATAATATTCCGGTTCGCGCGCCTCTGAATCGATCATTACCGCCGTTACCACCGCTAGCATATTACCGCGCACACCTTCACCATTATCTTCAAACGCGCTCGCAACACGAGCAACATATTCTGA
>Ga0307930_1001544_pt1 | contig 18253 bp, 17 predicted proteins | sample OrgLakmetageno46_FD_203161 | JGI IMG/M metagenome (GOLD analysis project Ga0307930, IMG submission 203161) | Saline water microbial communities from Organic Lake, Antarctica - #46 | ecosystem: Environmental > Aquatic > Non-marine Saline and Alkaline > Saline | place: Antarctica: Organic Lake...
GTCCCACGGATAATTCAAGTACCAAGCGGTGCTGCAAATTCATAACGGAAGGGTTCATCATCTGTCGGTGGCCCGAAGTTCCTAGGAATCCGTTCCCTCCCCTGATGCCCACCGTGCATGACTGTGACCGATTGGTTATCCACAGATGACTTGGGACTTGGGGCAGGGCGTTGGAGAACGCGCTCAAAAGTAAGGGCATTTCGAAGGAATTCGATGAGTGGATCGCCATTGCTAAGGACAGGTCGAAGTGGAGAGAGCTGGTTCACTCCATTTCCAAACCTCCTGATGCCTCTGATGGCTGAAGGACACCTCGAAAGTGAATTATTGCAATTGCATTTCGCAAAAAGACACTCAGCCCAGTCGGACTTTTTCTGAACGTTATATATTTCTGTTGATATATGCCACAGTGGTGTTTCTTTGTATTTTGGGGAGTACTAGCATTAACTAGACTAGACTAGAAAAATCCAGCAACGGATCACTCCTTTTAGCGATTTTTCAATACCGCAGTGTTCCAAATAAACACAATGTGCATGGACGTAGTTAAATGCACCCACGCGTGTTCGAGGGCTTATAGCACGTGATCCCTTGGTACAGTTCTACGATTTACCCACCGCAGCTTTTCTCGGAGAAGAGCTTTGGCGCGACAGTGAAAGTTTCATGTAGACGAGCATGAAGACTAAGCCTAAAGCAGCGGAAAGGCTAATAGCTGCCCATATGATGCCCCAGTCAGTCGATTCGTCCACCTTCACTGCATACCTGAAACCAAAACAAGAGAAGAAGGCAGAGAGAATGAGAGAGAGTTGGCATAAGACTTGATTGATATGGCCCTACAAGAGCTAGAAAAGTAGGCAAACATATTCGTTGCAAGGACCCACACAGAAGAGCATTCGCAGACGCACCTCTGGGCGGTGCAAATGAAGGCATACGCGAACACGCTCTGCAAGCATTCGCCGCAGCCCACCACAGTCGCCGCGTCGCGATCGCCAAATTCAACGGCGAAAAGCGACTGCGGCATGTAGAAAGGGTAGCCTGCGCTCAAGCCAATGCAAAAGAGGCCCACCCCAAGCCCCGTGAGAGTCTGCCACTCGGGGCTCTCGGGGCCCAGAGGAGGCACACCGTGCGTTAAGGTCGCAACCGTGGCACCGTAAAACAACAACGCAGCAACTAAATTGAGGGCGCACAAGAACACAATGAACGCAGCGCGGGGAGCTTTCGCTGTCAACTTGCCCCACACGAAGGACCCAAGCAAAAGCGACGCCACAATGCCGAGGGAGAGACAAGCCGTGACCTGCGGAGCGTAGCTTTTACACAAGCAAGTTTCGCCCGGTGCACACGATGCTGCATGCGCTGCCTCGCACAGGTCGCTGATGTAGCGCACTGCATGGGTCTCAAAGCCTTTGGAGATGAGGAGCATGGCAGAGCCTACATTTACCAGCCAAAAGCGTGGGTTGCAGGCCAGGCGCCCTAAGCGCACTCCCAGGGGAGCCGCCGCATCGAAGGACGAGCCAGCGCGCGGCGAACTAGGGCTACAGGGAGACATTGGGCTAAGGGGCGCTAGGGTCTGGCCCCCAATGCTGCTGAGACTACTAGGCGACTTTGGCTTTGTTTGGCCGCTGAGAATGACAAGCGCCATGGCCCCCAGCACCGCGAGTGGAGCTACTTGAACAGCCACTCGCCAGTCGTTGGACCGCCTCAGCACCTCACCCATCACCACAGACACCGCCACGCTACCGGCGCGGCTCCCGAGGCTAATGAGAGCAAAGACGTCAGCGCGTTGGTCGGGGTCGAAGGATGCGCACACTAGTTTGGTGACTGCGGGGTAAGCGCCCGCTTGGGGCACGGCATTGAGCAGGCTAATGTAGTACAGAGCATTTGAGGACTGGGTAAAGGGCGATGCCGCGACTGCGACTAAGGCAGCGGTGCACGCCATGAAGCCAAGCAACGCCACTTTCGGAGGAGTGGCGGTTACTACCATGCTGACGGGGAACTTCGCAAGACCAAACACGAGTGCGCATGCTGAAGAGGGAATTGCAAGAAGGGAAGTTCCTTAGATTCGAAATATCATTGCGTTTCATCATTTCAGAAGTTCACAACAACAAAATAACTTCAGCATAACCCGAGAGAGTTGATTCACCTGTAATGATTTCATTAGCTTTAATTGCCGTCAGCTTGATCGACAGGTCATCCTTCATTTGCGCTTGCGTGATTGTAAAAAAGCTACGGCAGAAGATGAAGCTAGCGTACGCCACGGCCACTGCCACAGAGAGGCCAGCGTCGAAAGGCCGCTTCGGCTTGGACTTCCTCACAGGCGAGGGGCGCAGCAACGGCGAGCTGTGGGAACTAGGCTCCTCTCCCATGAGAAGCTCCTGCGACAGCGCTTGCGGCACCTCAAGGCGAGCGAGCTCGGGGCGAGCCCGGTCCCGCGGCGGCGTAACCTCTTGCTTCTGCTGGGAAAAGGACCGCAGTGAGTGGGAAAGGGCAGAGCTCGTCGTATGCACCGAGAGCGTATTCTCAGACGAGAAATCTGCATAGCTGTTGTGGTCCATTACTGTCTGCTCGTCAATAGGACGTAAAACAAATAAGAGGACATGCCATGAAGCAAAAGCCCAAAAGAAAAGATAGCTTCGGTTACACGTGGCAAGCACAACTCAAGCTGAAGTGGGAGATGTAGAGGTAAGAAATTACCCCACAGCAGACTAGCCTAGTAGAAAGGAGCACTTATTCAGCACTCAATAGTGGTACCGATGGGGTTCGAAGTGGGCTCATAGCTCGGCCGATATCGGGCTGCGGAGAGGGGGTTTCAGAGGTTGTGCGGCTCTTCTTCTTCTTGGCACTACTTCCGCTTCGGTTGTCTATGGCACGTCGTTTCTTCGACAGAGATTGGTGTGATGGCTCACTCTTCCATAGAGGCTCCTGGGTTTGTGACCGTGAACGTCTTTTCATTTTGATTCCTGACTCGAGCCGCAACTAAAACAAGAATTTGATTTTGAGGACACAAAACAGTTGTGCAAAGGAGAACAATGATGATGAAGAATCTTCACAAATCTACGCTCAGCGCTTCTGATAGAAAATAGAAAGAATAGCCTTGAAAAGTAAATTCACGCCAATCCAAAGGTATGCAAATCCCAAAGCCATTTAGCTTTCGAACCTCTGTTGAATCAATTTCAATAGAATGATGATGAGGGTTTAGGGAGATACATCGTCGTGATTGATGCATGCATTTCTTGCTTTCTTGCACGAAAATTGCTTTCCTCAAATCATCGTGCATGCATGCTTCAGCGTATTTCTTCGATACAATATTAGAAAATACCAAGATGTTGTGCCAAATGAAAGAAGAAAGTTTAAAAAAAATGTCATTTTGTCCGTCTTGAGCGCCGTCAACTCTAGCTAGCTAGAGTCTCCGATTTTAGTCTCACAAAGTATTGATCACGCATGAAAGATGAACGAATTTCTTTCGGCCACGTTCGCACAGGATCATAGAGCACGTTATGCACTCAAGCGATTGCAATTGCCTCCGCCATGAGATGGCATTTTACATTCTTTATAGCGCTGAGCGGCGCGGCGCCTAAGCTAGCCGATCCTGATTTTCATTACGTAAGAGATGTGGCAGCTGAAAACGTTATCCAGCGAGTAGCTGTAGCAACCCTCGTAGCAAATACCGCATACATTCCGGGGGCGATTGCGTTAGCTGCCAGTGTTCGCGACCAGGATCCTACTGTACCACTCGTTTGCGTTACGATTGTTGCTGAGGAAGGCGCGAGCGGAGGGGTAGACCACGCAGGTGTCCAGTGGATCGAACATGGCGGCTGGTTGGTGCATGAAGTGCCGAGCTCATTGGCTGTGCGTTGCAGTCCATCAGAAACAGGTAGCATGGCCCGCTTCACTCTAGGTTGCACCAAGCTTCATCTCTGGAGCTTAGCGGACTTCGATCAAGTTCTTTATCTCGACGCGGACTCATTCGTTCGGCCTAGTGGAGGGTTCAACGCCCGAGCCACCTTACATCAATTCCGTGACGTTGCATTTGCTGCCAAACCCACACCGCCGGATTCGAAGGTTGCCAATCTCCACTGCTCAAGAAACTTTTTATACTTGCAAAATCTCTTCTGAACGGTGTTATGGATTCAAATATATTATCGTTTGTTTGGAAGCCGATTATGAATGCTCTGCTAATTACATGCATGACTTCTTCTCCGTTGTCTTTTTCTTCTTTTTCTTCCCACCTCTAGCTCTGCGGTGGTCGTGTCGCACAAGAACATCAGCGGAGCATTCAAAGACAAGTGAGTGTCACTTTTCACACCCCACAACTCGGCCTTGTTTTCAGCACATCGCCAGGTGGTGGATTAGTCGTATCTGAATGCCAGCTGCCAGCTTCGGGCCTTAGCGTCGCAGTGGGGTGGCAGCTTATGAGCATTGGTCGCCAAAAAGTGCCTCAGAACGCTCAACCAAGCGCTATTGCGAACTTGCTAGCTCATACTGCTCGGCCAGTCACGCTATCCTTCCGCCCTCCGAGTGAAGTGGCACGCGCCGTTAGTAATTCAATTGGGATTGCGAAATCAGCTGAGCTGGACCTTCTGCTTCGCAATGATTCGTCAATTGAACTGTCTCAGGTTGAGCTTTCACATTCTACAGAACTGTGGCACTCATGTACTGATCTATTCAATACGAATATAATGGTGCTGCAACCAAATCCCCGGACCTTTCAATTATTGGTGCATGCTTTGGAAGATTTGAAGGCACAGGGACCATCAGCTATCGATGCAACAGCCTTTGATTCGGGCTTTTTGAGCCGCTTTTTTGGTCACTATTACGAAGCTAGCCCTGGCCGATGGCTGCCGTTTGACCGCCATCTTGAAGTTTCCCTGAGCCCTGTACACTGGCCCTATCACTCATCAGTCCCCAAAGATCAAGTACCTATGGTGGCTTGGACATCTACCTTCCCAAACTTGCTTGCATGGAGCCAAATTGCGTCAATTGACTTTTCAGGTCCCTCTGCCCTGAAGCCTTGGGCCATTTTGAATGCAGCTAACGAACGTGCTCAATCCGTGCCGAATTCGTCCCGTATCATTCTGGCCAACACGTGGGCTGCTGTTGACGCCGCTTTGTCTGGCGGAGATGGGCAGCACCGGAGACCTATTGTGGATTTTTACCTCACGATATGGCTGCAATGGCTACAGCAATACCACCAAGGCTGTATTTATGCCACTGCCAATGGCAATCAATTGTTGGCTGCAAAGGATTCCCTGGTCTGTTACTTTGATAGCGCGTATTTGAAGGGGTTCTTGCCGTAGTACGCTCAAAAAGCTTCGACAAACGAGGTCCAAGCAAATGTCAGTGCCTATCTCTGTCCCTGTATCTGCATGGACATAGACTGATAGTACAACGCCCTTCTTTTCTTTTTTTCACATCTATCATGACAAGCCAGAACCGCCTAAAATACGTGAGATAAAAAGTAGGAAGTGGCATTGCACATTACAGACGTCAGATATGAATGTCGGTTTAGCTGGCTACGTTACTGTGCCATGTGGCCACGTAGCCGTAAGGCAGGGACCCTTCATCTCTTCTCCCAAATCTTAGGAATATTCGTGACTACGTCCTGGATAAAGAAGATTTTAAGAGTAAAAAAGCTTACATTTTTTTATTTTGATGTATAATTCGGTTATACCGCGACCTCATTTCAGAAAAAAAAGATGTAACAAGAGCGCAAATGATGTGCATCTGGCCCTTCTAAAACTTATTTATCTCATATCTGGGCCTAAATCGATCAGCTATTCTCTCGTCATCAAGCAAGTAAGAGCGGCCCTGCCCCCGCTCCAGGGCGCGTCACGAAGCAATCTGCGTCCTTGCCCGTCGCAGCCTTGTAGCCCTCCTTCAAGTGCGCAATGAGGGCATCAGCCTGGCTCGCGCGCAGCAAGGTCACAGTGCAGCCCCCGAAGCCGCCACCGGTCATGCGGCTCCCGTACACGCCTTCAAAGCTCTCGGCGAGCTCAACCAGCTTGTCGAGCTCGGGCGTGCTCACTTCGAAGTTGTCGCGAAGGGACACGTGACTCGCGAGCATTTGAGTGCCCACCGCTGCAAAGTCCCCGCTTTCCAGGGCAGCAGCGGCCAAGTGCACCCGTTCATTTTCACTTACCACATGCAGGGCGCGGCGGTAGGTGACCTCGTCCATAGAGTCCTTGGCGGCTTCGAGCATTGACAGAGTGGCGTCGCGCAGTTGCATCACGGACTCATCGCTGCTCGAGGTTCGGATGGCGTCGGCAGCTGTCTGGCACTGTTTCACACGCTCGGGGTACTCGGAGCCCGAAAGCTCGTGTTTGACATTGCTGTTGGTGACTAGGATCACGACATCGGTGGAAGCAAGGGGCACAGGGTTGGCTTTGTTGCTACGGCAGTCGATGAGCAACAAGTGGCCTGCTTGTCCGAGAGTGCTAATGAACTGATCCATGATGCCGCACCTGAGAGTACACGTGCATACATAAACAGGGAGATAGAGTCACTAGAATGAAGTTTAGGAAAAGGTTGATAGCACGAGAAGCAGCACTCGTAGAGTGCAAAGAAGCTAAGAAGGAACTTTGCAGAGCTGAAAATAGAAAAGAAATAAGTATTGTATAAAATTTCAGTAAGGTCAGTGATGAGTACTAATATTATCCATGGACTCACGGCATGTTGCAGAATCTGTGCTCGGCCATTTGGGCACGCACGGCCTTGGTCTCGGGTGCGGGTGCCGTCACGCCTGCGAGGCCCTCGAGGAAGGTCGCCGTGGCAACTTCAAGGGCAGCGCTGGAGCTTAGGCCTGCACCCAGGGGCACGTCAGATGCAAAGGCAGCGCGGAACGCAAACTTCTTGCCAGGCGGGAGGTCTACTGAGTACTGCTTGACAACGCCTTTCACGTAGTTGGCCCAGAAAGGGTCGCCTGGGGCTAGCGTAGCTGGATCGGCATCGAAGGATACGAGCCCACCGTTCATGCCTACGCTCATCACTGCGCATTTTGAGTTTTCGGAGTCTACGTCTACTATAGCTCCTGTGCCGACAATCACAGTTCGTTTCTCCAGCGCGAGTGGCAATACGAATCCGCCGGTGTAGTCCGTGTGTTCGCCGATCAGGTTCACACGCCCGGGAGCGTAGGCAGCTGTGGTCGGCGGAGTGCCAAAAGCTTCTTCGAAGGCAGTGACCGCGGCGTCCAGAAGCGGTTTCAAACCCGGTAGTGACTCTGTCGATACACATGACTCTTCTTTAGCGTCTTCCGTGCCGGTTTCCTCGACTACTTCTGGATTGGTCTCAGGAATATCATTTGACAGGGTGGTAACCTCAACCGCTGCAGCGGGGGCCTCCTCCTCAGCAGCTACCGGAACAACAAATTCGCTTTCAGATGGGACAGCGTCAGTGTTCGCGGTGCTCGTCTCGGCTTGTGCAGCAGCCTTCACCTCGGCTACTGGTGTAGCCGCCTCAACCTCGATAGCCGGGGTAGAGTCAGCATTCTTTTTGCCCCTGGCCTTCCGCCGCGCGAGATCATCCTTGATCTTGCCGAACAAACGCTGACCAGGGAAAGCTTCAGAGCTAGTCATGAGTATCAGACTTATGCATAGAACTAGTGACGGCTTCATGTTGCACCGTAGCGCAAATAGGATTACGTGGAAGTGTCGTGCAACTCTTTAGAAGTTCAAGGTCATACAGCAACAGGTAGGTGTCTCTCTCCTGATCAACATTCAATCAATGCTTCTTTCCTGCCCGGGAGTTGTGTCGAGTTGATGAATCATTTTACAACACGTATTACATTAGGTTAGACTGTTTTCTTGTTCTCATGTATGAGGAAGGCGGAAGTAGGCGGAAGGCGGAAGGCGTTGTTATCTTGTAAAAAGCGTGTTATTCCCTGAGGCCATTGGCCCAAGACTTTAGGCTTATTACTACAAACCATCCTCATGTATCGATACTTACCGCATTCGTTTTATAGATGCTAATAGACTAGCTTTGGGGAAGCCGTCAACAGGGGGGCCTCGCAGTTAGAAACAAACCATACGATGGCCAACAAAGTCTATTTGCCCGTACAGCACTTCACCCCAGACGAGGTCTCACTACCTGAAGTGCCGATGCCATCCATGGTGCAGTCGCGCTTCAAAGCACGGCACAATATTGACCCTTTGGCCGATGCCTCCTTGGCTCTCCACCAGGCCTCAGCGGTGAAACTGCCCACGAGCCAACCTGACCAAAAACCTGTCATCCTTGACGGCTTCAAGCTCCTAACTGCTTGCGGCGTTGAATTCCCAGACTTTGCTCACCGTGGCGTCGCAGCTGAGCTTGGGCTCACGGAAGTAGTATCTGAGGACTTGAGTTTCTTCACCTTGCTAAGCAGTTTGGACCTCGGCCGCAATGCGCTCAAGTCACTCGTGCCGCTCGCTGCCCTACCCGCGCTTCAAGAGCTCAAAGCACCGTGCAACGGCATCATCGACCCTTTGTCGGGCCCGCCCGAGTCCCGAAATGATAATGGTATTCCGAGCTCTAGCGAGTTGGACAGCCTTGGGTTCGGCCAGATGATGGCATATGGAGGCGAGCAGCCGAAGGAATCCCTAGCAGTGCACTTTTACCGCCTCACTGTCTTGGACCTCAGCTACAACTTGATTCGCGACCCAAATGCCGTTGCCGCGCTAGCTCAAGCGATGCCTTTGCTCGCCGACCTGGACTTGACTTGCAACGGCCTCAGCGACCTGCCGCCACCGCTGGTCATGGCTCAATTCAAATGCTTGAGACGCTTGGTGCTCGAGCGCAATGGCCTTCGGGACACAAGCGTAACTCCCTTGAATGCTGCAGCCACAGCGCTCGGTAGTGCTGGGAACATGTTTGCAATGCCTATGGGCTCCGAAACAAGGACTATTCTCGCATCTTTGGCCGCGTGCCCTTGCCTAGAAGATTTACAGCTCGGCCACAACTACCTGACCGGTGTCCCGCCGCTTTCTCTGCTGATGGAAGAGTTGACGGGTCTAACTACTCCAGACTACCAGAAGGATGCCTCAGGCTTAAGCAGTGAAGTGCTCCCCTGGAGCTCCCTCTCAACGTTGGGCCTAAGCTACAACTTCATTGAGTCAGAAGCTGCGCTCATTGAGGGCGTCGCTCACATGCCTCGGCTCACGACCCTAGTACTGTACGGCAACCCCATGTTGGGTCCTTACGGCGAAGACCCTACTGGCGCAGCTGTGGCTGACCTCGCTGCGGCGACCTTCCATGCGCGCGATGGGATTAGCACTTTGGGCCTCGACGTGCTCACGGAGCTGCCCCGCAAGCCCAGCGAGCGGCGGCGGCAGAAGCCAGGTGAGCCAGGCAGCGCTGACCCGAGCCGTCGGGCTGCCGCTGACGCGCGCCGCTCGTCTTACCGCGCCGTGACTCTGCGCACCGATGGCGAAGGCCCCAACTCGAAGCTGCCGTCGGCAGCGCAGTTTCGATCGGCGGGCCACGCGGCCTTGTTTGAGCGCCATGCGAACAACAGGCGCCAGCCGCCGAGGCGCCGCCCCTTACCGAAAGCACCGGCCTCCGAGGAAGAAGACGACGAAGACGAAGACGGCGGCGACCCTACGCGCACTTTCTTGACCGGAGTGGACCCGGGGAAGTCGAAAGGCCACCATCTCCACCCCCCACCACCAGCGCCCTTTCGTTCAGCGCCTTACGCAGCTACCGAGGCGGCTTTGCTCATGGGCCGTGGGAACAGCAACGATGCACAAGAGCAGGGCTCCTCCTCCTCGTCTAATCTCCCCGTTGCTGCCCGCGTGCCACCTGCCATGTTTGTCGCAGCCCTTGCTCGCCCTGCCCCTGCAGACCCGGCTGCTCTTCGAAGCGCCCTCGTAGGGCTGAGGCACATGCTCAAAAACCCTCTGACGCATGCGCAGGATCCCGCGGAACAAGCGCTGCTGATGGGCCCTTCCAACGATTCTACCACCGCCCTCGGACTAGGCGCTCCTACGAGTAGTAAAGGGCCAGGTATTGGGCCGCCGAGACGGCTCGATCGACCCACGGCCACCACGCGAGCGAGAGCGGTCCCGAAGCAGAGCATTGATCCCTATGTGGCGCCCCCGCTGCCCCTCGAGCTCGCCCCCCCACCCCTCGCCAGCGACCTCGCACCAACCAGTGCTGGAGGCGGCCAAAGCCTCACTCGCCGCGGCACGGCAGGGGCAGCCATAGGCGCAGGTCGAGGAGTGCCGAGCACGATCGGGCTAGCGGCAGCGCTGGGGCGGCGGGCAGCAGCATCGCGCATGCTGGAAGCCATAGAGGCAGATTTAGACGCCATGTACCAAAACCGCAGCGATGGCGCCGAAGAAAGCGCTGATGCCTATTGAATTGGGTATTATTTCAGAAGGAGATGGCTTTTTCGCGGAAACTATTGAATTGCAATTAGGCTGAGGTTATTAACACATGTGAGCTCCGTGAAAGGGGTGAGTCCAATCGACTCATCGGCCAATCCGAAATGGCAATGGCACCTCGAACTAGTCTAGTCTAGTTAATACTCTCCCAAAAACAAAGAAAGGCAAGTACACAGCAGTCACTCGCAGTACTCGCAGTCTCTCGAACTATATGAAAGCTAATTAAGGAAGTGTTAGCTATAACAAAGAATTCGGGATCTCAAGAACAATTTTCCATTCAGCCAGCCACAGTTCACAGTTGTCAACAGCACACAGTCAGCACGCAGCACGCAAATTTTACTCACCCTTGATTTCCCCCTGTTTTTATTCTGACAACCTTCTAACCCTTCTTGCAGTTGTTGCGGTGAGACATGGGCAACTCTAAACTCTATACTTTGAAGACGAGCTTGATTTGTAATATTAAGAGCTGAAGTAACTTGAACGAGCCCGTCGTATTTTTTGTTGGTCTTAGTTTTGTATGCTACCCATGCGGGCATTTCTTAGCTTAGGCATAGCGCCACGTCTCGTTTCATGCTGGATGGCCACACGCTCAGTTTCAAGACATTCATCGCCATACCGAGCGTCATCAGTTCATGAACTCCTGGCTCATATTCCTAGAGGCCTCATGATCCCTTCGGAAAGTGATACTGCTCTTGAATCAGCTTCGCAGTGCAACGAAATCATTGACGTGAGACTAGCCCGTGTCATATCTAACTCAAGCTGCAGTGGTGTAAACTTCAAGATGATTGCAGTATAAGCCAGTTCACGCGCATGATTTTTTCGCCTTTGGCTAAAAGTTGCAATCTTTTAACAATACAATAATCACTTGTCTTTACGAATCTCGACGCTTATGTCACAATGCTATCAGGTCAGAAGTCCAGGCGAGTTCTCAGAGGATCATATGCCTGGAGCCATCAACCTTCCAGTTCTGAGCGATGAAGAAAGACATATCGTGGGTCTCAAGTAAGGAATATTACTGGGCACTTTTGGCTACTATTCGAAGTGTCAATTTTACAGTTTGTGCTATGTATTTGTGAAAGTGACAATACACCATGCGCTAGGCTGAGTTGAGCTTCTGGCTTCTCCCCTAACCCACGCGATAATCGACGCATGTGTCGGCGCTCTCGCTTTGTAGGTACAAAGAAAATACCTTTGCGGCGAAAAAGCTAGGTGCCGCGATGGTTGCGCGCAATATTGGGGAGCATTTAGAAGGGTATTTGGCAAACAAGCCTGGTGACTACAAACCAATGGTACGTTTTTTCGAAGACCTACTTCTGAGCCCCAGATAACAAAGCCAGGACACTAAAGAGTGAGCTGACCTAAATGTCTTTCGCTGTTTTGCAGTTGTACTGCTGGCGTGGTGGTTCGCGATCAAACAGCATGGCAGTGGTGCTGGCACAAATAGGGTGGCAAGTGACAATTTTGAATGGTGGCTACAAGCGGTGAGAAGCCAGGCGTTACTCTTATTCTTACTCTTACTACTACTACCTCACTACTACTACTACTACTACTACTACTACAGTACGACTACAAATTTAGTCCTCAATGGTAAATCTAAAACTCAACTTTCTTGCGGTACCGGTAATCCTGTTTCCATTCGGCCACAGGTATCGCGCCGAAGTCCGGGCAGTGCTTGAAGCAATTCCTCCGCAGCTTCAGCTGGTGTCTCTATCCGGCCTCACGGGGACGGGAAAGACCACCCTGTTGCTGCACCTCCGCTCTAAAGGTTTTCAGGTCCTGGACCTCGAGGGACTGGCCAATCACCGAGGTTCACTCTTAGGGGCCGCCGATCTCCCACCACAGCCGTCGCAGAAATTGTTTGAGTCGCGCCTGGCCGACGCCTTGAGCAAGCTTGACCCGAGCCAGCCTGTGTGGATCGAGGCTGAGAGCAGCAAGGTAGTACGAAGGGTGGGTGTGAAGGGTGTGCGTAGATTAATGCGCCGAAGTGTAAATGAATGCGAAGGGCAAAATGTGACAGCTGCAGTACTATTTCTATTGGCGGGTACTAGTGATTCCGCATTTCACTGACAATCGCACTGTCCCTGTGTGCAGGTAGGAGACATCAACTTGCCGAATGAAATGTGGAGAGCGATGAAAGTGGCATCCAAGGTTCTCGTTACTCTGCCCATGGAAGTGCGAGTGAAGCGCATCTTGGATGAGTACAGCTATTGGGTGGCCAACCCAGAAGAGCTGAAGGTCAAGCTAGGCTACCTCAAAAGCACGTACGGCGCCAAGACCATTGACGAATGGTCTGCTCTCATCGATGCTGACAAGTGAGAGGCTTAGTGCTTTGTTGTTAAATATCTTTGCTGACATACATCATCATCAGTCAACTGAGCTTCAGCAGTGCGATGAATGAAAATAATTGTTGTTGTACTTTATCTTCATCTTTGCCTTCGTTCTCACCACCTTTAATTGTCATACATTCATTAGATGGCCAGAGTTGGTGCAGCGCTTGTTGGAAGATCACTACGACGCCTCATACGCGCACGGATGGGGCGAAACGCGCATCCCCCTAGCTACCATTGCACTGGAGGGCGACTCCGAGCACCATATGGACGTCTTCTACCGAGAAGCGTCGGCTGTTTCGTCAAAAATGGCCGAGGTTCAAACCTAAGCGGAAGAAATGCTGTGGAGATCTTGTCTTGGGACCGACCGGAAACCTGGCTTTGTGAGAGACGATTGTATGATGCTTTGGCGTTATGCCAAATTCCAATCGTTTTGTAGTATCTATCTAAATGAGCGTGGCCTTGTCATGATAGATATCTTATCTGCCATTTGCGGATTTTTATCGAATTCAAGTGCCATGTGAAGATCAATTTTGGCTTGGTTTATTGCGTGAAATGTGCAATTGGAATGGGCTGGTATTGGCATTGCGCGTTATGATATAGTTTACGACAATTTACGAGTATCAAAATCAAGGTTAGTTCAATTCTTTTTTAATCGGTACCTCTTAGAATGCATAGTAGGCTCTTAAATCAATGTAACTTAAGATGGTTAATGGGTGATGGCTTTATGGTAATTAAAATTGGTAGTTGCAATTGGCGGACACAGGAGCCTCGTAATCCTCATATCACTACCACGCGAGGTAGCACAAGTCTCATGTATTATTGCATAGTTCATTCGCAATGCTAGCCGCTGGTCACTATCTTGTGGCCAAGTTTCGCTGAACACGTAAAAGTTTCGCACGCTGCTCTCTGGCTCTAGCTTCGGCCCGAGTGCAGGTAGACCCCGGTCCTGAGGAATAGCCGCGTATGCCCTCTTTCTCAGCGAGCGCAAAAGAATTGAGCGAGATGCCCGACTGTTGGTTCACATACTGCGATGCAGCCTTTGTTTTCGCGACTAGCGCTTTCTCTTCAACTTTAAAGTCTTGGCTAAGGTGATTGTACTGCGTCTCCATATGCAGAGCTGTGTCCTTCTCGCGCTCCGTCTTCTCTTGCCTGTTGTACAGAAGTAGGAAATATGCAAAAAGACAGTGCTACGTAAGACTTTGAAAAAACTATGAACTCTAGATACATGGGACGCGTGGGATAAAAGACAACGAAGCTTGGGAACCTTAAACGCATCTGAACGTCGTGAATGGAGCACAGAAAAATGAAAAAAAATACCATTACGCATATCGGTCTTGGATTTACTTTCAATCTCGAAGCACGAATACTTACGCAGCTTGCATGAAAGTTAGTAGGGAGTTTACTTCCGCGAGCTCGAGCTCATCCTGCTTGATTCGCGAGACGAGCTTCACACGTTTATCTCGCAAATCTTCACCTGCCTTCGCTAACTGGCCCACTGCACGTTCAGCGCGCTCGACTGCTGCTGCGTCTCCAATCATCGCACGGCACAATACACAGCTGCGCTCACAGTAACAGAGCTACTAGACAACGCGCTAGACCAAGGACTACGGACCACGGAGATGTTCTTGTCGCGTGGAGCTTCTGCAGTGAGTTGAGTTCGTTGATTCGTCGTTGAGTGTCGGGCTTTTCTCTGCGCCTTTCTTATCATCACCCCCAAGGAGGGGGGTCGGGGGGGTCTTGTGTCTTGTGGAGCTCGAGCTCCGAAGCAACCACCACCGCCACTACAGTTCTGTGCATTATCACCTACATTAAAGCACCGAAGAGAAAGAATAGGGAAACAGTCGAAACCGAAATGCTAAGTCGAAACGAAACCCCGATTATCCTGGCTCTGTTTCTCCCACCCGTTTCGGTTCGAAACAAACCGAGGTTACACGAAGATGTGAGCGTCGCGTTTCTAGCTACGAAGCGGAGAACACGGATTATGAATGTACCTGTTTCGCCCGAAGAAACAAAACAGCGGAATTCCGCGAATTTTATGCCTGTGGTGTCGCTCTGTCGTGGCTGAAATCTACGAGAATGAAGGATTTTAAAGCATTAGGGCCACTTGCAAGTGTCCGATTACGAATTTTTGTCTTTTCCTTTCATTTCCACTCAATCCGAATCAAGTGTCAAGTGCGCGTACTAGTTGAACAAATTTCAGCTTCTCGTTGATGAACGGATCATAACCCCTGAGGAGGCGATGGAACGAAGCAAATGCGCAGAATTCTCGAGGAATTGGGACAAAACCGAGCTTCGAAGAGTGTTTCTGTTTCGACCTGCGAAACACGAAACACCGCGCGTGGTTAGGTCAGTTTAGTGTGTTTCGCCGGTACGAGACCGGCGAAGAACACTGCGGTTGTTTCGATTTCCGTTTCGTTTCGGTGTTTCGACTGTGACTCCAAGCACGAAGCAAGTGCGAAGTGCGCGTTGTGGAGTGCATGAGTGCAGTCGGCACTGGCAGCTGGCAGAAACCAGAAACCCCGGCTATTGATATTGAATTTTAATTGGCGTGTGACGTGTGGGTGTGTGGGCTTTTGAGTTGAGGCGCCATGCTCTGTGCTCTTACTACTTACTACGAGTAGGCGAAAATCAAACAACAACAACAACAAATTAACCCAACCCCAACCCAGGACCCGGGTATTCGGATAAGTAGAATTAGAAAGACATCGCACATTGAGCTAGATAAAGCACCACGCCCCGTGCACCGCCTTGCTTCAGTTAAACATGCTATATATCGTCCCCGTTACTGCCTTCAGGCGGTGATTCTAAGACCTCAGCAGAAGTACCGCCATCCATAAGCACTTCTGAAATATACGCCATCACAGCCAAGTTCACTTCACTTCGCGAAGGTTCTCCTGCCTCAAACGAGTCCACAAGAATCCAAGGCTGCTCCAGTGGCTGCTCTGTATCGGCATCGAAACAATTCGTGAGCTGAAGAAAGACACGCCACGGCATAGGAAACTCTCTCAAGAGCATGGTGCGTACGTCGTGTGAAAGTTGCCAGTCGCAGGAATCACCGCCGTCTGTCGCTATGCTATTCTCGTCCTCCTGCACTTTCGAAATGCTGCCACTCACCACATAACTTTCCGCCATGGCGGCTTCCTCACCGGCATCGGCGATCGAAGCTTGGACATCGGCGATACTTTTCTTCGTGTCCCCGTCAGTGGTTTCTTCCGGGAAGTTTGCTCGTAATGTCGCTGCGTTCGATTGAGCCGCAGCCAATGCAGCGAGGTCTGCATTTTCCTCACCTAATACATTGGTGTCCTCGGCCAGCACGGATTCCGCCACCGCGGCCGCGGCTGCAGCTGCCCAATCCTCAGTCCCCAGGCTACCGAGGACGCCTTCACCTACTCTTCCACGACCTTCGTCATCGTCGTCGTCGTTGACGCGTGGACCCTCTTCCTCACCCACGGTAGCTGATTCTCGCGTGGTTAAATTCGGCGGCTCATTGGCTGACTTCGGCTGCGGCGAGTCAAAGTCCATGGATAAGCCCACTTCTTCAAGAGCAGCCGCTTCCATCTCGAAGGAAAAGTCGCGCAAACCTCCCCATGGGCTTTGCGACTCACTGCCACTTACTACGTACCCATCTCCAGAAACAGTGTCGGCGGCCAAGGAAGTTCTTGGTCTAGTGACGCTCTTGTCCCCATAACGCGCAGTCATGCTTCTTAGGACGTACACGGGCTCGTACTGAGCAATCTCGCTCGCTAACGGCGTCTTCGGTGACTCGTCGAACGAAGGGTTTACAACGATGATCGTGCGGTTGACAGCGCTCGCGAGAAGCTCTTCGGCTTGTGTCTCGAGGGCTGAGGTAGGTGCCACTAACACCACTACGCTGTCTCGAGGCTCAAGGACTGCATCTAAGGAGAGCGCCCCTAAGGCAACCGTGGCAGTGTGCGCCATCGCTGAACGCGCAGCTGCCAGTTGACGCACCTAATACAATGAAAAATATAATTTAAAAGAAAGAACGCAGCAATCTAGAAAATTTTGTGATCCTTAGAGAGGCATACACCGATACAAGAGATATAGCGCGCTCACAGACGCACCGAGCTGAAAACTACATGTACTCGTTTCTCGAGGCCCTCCATGGCCGCTGCAATGGGCAAACACATGAGCTCCACGAAGCGCGCTAACCGCTCATGCTCCATCACCTGCACCGGTAGACTGTCATTGCTGTCAGTATCGTAACCTTCGGGTGCATTTTCTGTCAAAGCACTTTCGACCGAAACATCTCCGTCAAAGTCGTCGGTCAAGGTATTGCCTGAAGGAATCATCTGGCCACCGAGAGAAGGATCGGCAATATCGACCCGCATGCGCCGGTGACCGCAGAGTAGCGCCGCCAAAAGGGCAGCTCCAGAAGAATCAGCTGCATCGTACAAGTCATCGGGCACGTCTAGCGCTTCCATCAGCCGTGCCTCCGTCGTGCGCGCTTCGAGACCATTCATCGAAGCAGAGTCCGTTGGTGGTCTGTCCTCCGGAGAAATTGACGGAGAGGAGCCGCGGCGGCCGTAGGCGCTGGGACGCTGGGTATCGGATGAAAGACGGCTAGTGTCAACAGGGCCATCCTGGGGCTCGCCGATTGTCTCTGGTAAAGCACGAAAGCCTTTACTAGGCCTGTCTTCGGAGGCTCGTAACAAGACATCTGCAAGTGCGGCAAACGCTTCTTCGGCAGAAAAGTGTTCAGTGGAAGCGCCACCGCCGTCAAGAAGTCCTGCGTCGCGAATAAGAGCCACCACCGAACCGAGGTCGGCTCGCAACTAGATTGATTTAAAAAAACACGAAAGAGTAATATTTGAATGCGTTGGTCACAAATTCGCCTGGTATACGGATGCGAGCTACATGACCGATGTACCAGTATATAACGCTACCTCGTTCAATTTAGCATCAGTGGCCACGCAACGCTTTTCCAGAACTTCGATTCGGTCGGCTTGGTCTTTCACGACTTTGAGCATGACATTCTCTAGCCTTTGGAGCCTCTCGCGCGCTTCATCGTCCGGATCTCGTCGCTTCGCCCAGCGTACCACGAGAGGCTGTCGCTCGGAAGAAGTAAAGCATGTTGTAGTCCCCGGCGTTTGAATACGACCAAAGCTATTTGATAGCACTAACAAACTCGCTAGGACAAGCGATCGCAGCAGAGATCTCATTTAAATAGCCGATGTTGAACTTTACGCCATTTTGAGGCAAAGAAGTTTTGAGTTTGGAATACAGGGAGTAGTGATTTGTTTTGTTTTTGCACCAATCGGGTCGGGTGGTCTCGCATTTTGACATTTTGATGTGTGTGGCCAGTAGGGCCAGAGTTGAATCATGTCGGTAATGAAACAACAGAAACGAAACACGATTTTTGCCGGCGTTTCGTTTCTCGAAACAGACCAGCGTATATTCTTGGGCGTTTCATGTTTCGGGAAACGAAACACTGAGGCACTGAGTCCCGTTTCCTCGGCTTCGTCCGCAGGTCGCGGATTCGCATTTCGCATACGTAGCTCTCTTGGGGCGGTTGCTTGTTGGTAAATAAGATCATAAAAAGTTCCGAAGCAGCACGATATA
>Ga0307930_1001545_pt1 | contig 18226 bp, 10 predicted proteins | sample OrgLakmetageno46_FD_203161 | JGI IMG/M metagenome (GOLD analysis project Ga0307930, IMG submission 203161) | Saline water microbial communities from Organic Lake, Antarctica - #46 | ecosystem: Environmental > Aquatic > Non-marine Saline and Alkaline > Saline | place: Antarctica: Organic Lake...
TGAGAACAGTGGGGTTTGCAGTCTCCTTTAGGAGCTGCAGAGCTATACAGGGAGGGTTCCTGTTGTTGGCGATGCTTTGCTCTTACCTCGTTAGCGATACTTGGTCACTTCCCAGTCTCTCCAGATCGAACTCGAACTCGAACTAATACAAACCCAAATGACACAGAAGCCAGTGCTGCGGGCAGAAGTTTACGCGCGTGCGTTGCGCGCAAGTCAAAATCGTAAAGAGGATAGTGTGTAGAGGGCAGGAAGCATAATACTTCCACCCCCTTCTAAAGATCAACACTAGAACTAATCACCTAATACCTAATGCGAAGCAAATTTGGATTATGCGCAGCTGGCGACTGGCGAGAATCAAAAAAGTTATCCATGTCCCGCTTGGTGGAGCTCTCGAACCACAAGCCAGCTGTTACCTATGAGACAGGCCCCGAAGGGCCGGAATTAGAAGACTAAGAGGTAGAGAAGAAAAGCAAAGAAGCGTAAACTAGACCTAAGAAGCTAATCAGCAATCAGGAATTATCAAAGAAAAGCCCCGGATTCGAACACGCCAAACTGGAGTAGTCTCGCCTTTATATACCATCACCACTATAAAGTGACCATGGAAGTGAGCCCTGTGTGGAAATTTCCGACCTTCCCACATCAGGCTACCGGTCTCGTGATTCGGCTAGCGCTGCTGCTGGAAATGGTTCTTACTTCTGCTGCAGCTGAAGGCTTGATACATACAGGTGCCGTGATTTCTGCGGTAGTGTCCTGCTGCACGTATGCTCAAGGGCGTGTCAGCCCACTTAACTGTCCTTCTTGGGCACCCAGAAATTTGTTCGACATGATGCGCTTGCGCTTGAGCCATCCCTGGACCACCAGCCTGAATTGACTAAGCAAGCGAGTACGCAACTGAATAGCTCGAGTCTAGAGTGATATGGGCGGCAGTCAGTAATATTGATTCGACCATTTTTTACTCTTCAGCATTCGAGCCTGAGCCAGCCTAAAGCTTGCACCTAGAGTTTACCAAGCAAGCGAATATGCCGCTGGATGTGACCGCAATGCTTCAATTGCTCGAGTTCGGCAAGGGCAACAATATGAGGAAGAGGAGTAGGAGAACCAGCATGACCCTTCGACGCTTGGGCCTGTAGCAGCCTAAAGCTTGCACCTAGCGCCGAAAACGAGATATGATCGCCATGAGTGCGGCAAGGGCAACAATAAGAGGATCTGGCATAAGCGACTGTACCGTTTTATATGAAGATTTCCAATCACTAGAGGGGGTAGTGTAGGGAGATTTTCTGCAACAGTACCAGCTTGACCTACCACCTAGAGTAGACTAAGCTAGCAAATATGCCACTGGATGTCTTCGCCATGCTGCAATTGCTTGAATGTCAATGAAGCGAATAGTTCGGGACTCCTGCGGCGGCGTAGAAGGCTGTGGTATTGGCGAATTGGCGAAGCTATAACTTCCCCTACAGAATCAAGGCCTCTGATTGGTCGATTCCCCCTTGTGGCTGAGTGCATAAGCGACATACTTACGTGCGAAATGACTCCTATGAATTCAATAGCGGAAAACGTAGACTTTTGCGAGCTAAAGGCCGTTCTAAAGGTATTCTAAAGGAGGATAAGCTCTCTAAAAACACTGAACACACAGCCTGTGTGGCCTGCCGAAGCGTACAAGGCTCGCGTCACGTCGAAGCGCTGCGTGCCTGAGAATCTGACGTATCGCTAAGTCAGCGCTTTCGGACCAGATCCCTACTGTAGAGACTTTTGTGCTGATGCAGCGAGTACATCTATTCATTCTTCTTCTATGCGCTTCGCTTCAACCGTCAATTGGGTTGCCCGATGGTTACAGCCATAGGGCAATGGCTGACAGGGAGCTATCCGTTACCTTAGCCATACCGTGTGTGTCAAGACACATCCAATTTTTGGAAGGGTTGTTTGTGGATATCGTCTCTCAAACGCTCATGCCCGTCGAGGTAGATGGTTACAACAGTACAATATGTACAACATTATCTCTTGGAAATGTCCGGAACTCTCGGTCTTCTATGCAAATCGAGAGAGCTGCAGCACGAGGATAATAAATTCAATTTATTCTTGATCAGATGCTGCAATTAATTTCATTTTGCTGCTTGCACGCGCGGTAGGTAGTCGTGGCTTTATCGGATGCCTCAGTAGGCGAAGAGGCTACAGTTAGCAACTCTTTTCACAATGCCTTTGCGCTTGTGCCGAACTCACAACGAACGACATTGCCAAGCCTAATCATCCTTTCGACTCAAGAGAAACGTAACCATGCAGAAAATCGTAATCGAGCCGCAGCTGCAGCCACCGGAGAAATCATAAGGTGAGCAGTAGGCATTTCTGTGAGCGTTCATGCGTACACCTGTGTTCCCTGTTTCCTGCAATCAACTAGTAGAAGGTCGCCCAATTTTAATTATTTAAATACCTTCGAGCATGCCAGAACATTTACACACTTGCTTTTCGTCGTTTGGCCTCATTTGCTGCATTGTCCTGGACGCTGACGATAGGATGCACCCAGATCGACTCGCTGTCGTAGCATGCGGTCTCGCAACCACAGGTGCGAACGCATTTTTACACAGCTTTGTAAGAGCCACTGATGACATCCAGCGGCATGATCCAACTGCTGCCTGGCCCTCGACTGCATCCACAAGCGACACCACATCGACTGCAAGACGCACCTCACCTGGGAAGGTTTCCTTTCGAAATTTGAAGTATACGTGCGGAGATGCACCTTTGGTCCGAGGTGATTCACTCCATGATGTCTATAATTCATTGTTAGAAGACCAGGGCCCAGCTGAGGGCGCACTGGAAGAAGATGGATACGGTTTCGCACGAGTAGTACCACTGCCAGTAGAAATTTCAAGTACAGCGTGGAAATTTAATCCCGCTCATGGCCACATTTCAATACGGCGGCACACCATTGATGCAAGTCCTGGCGTCAATAAGGGTTGCCGTAGCAGCGACAGAGGTGCCTGCTTCGAACAAATCGACTTTCCAGCGACAACTATATGGACTCCTGGATCCGGCACTAACGGTGAAGGCGAAGACGTGCTTTACACAAAAGCTATCCTGCAACGTAATGGCCGTACTAATTACTCTATGGCTTATTCACCGAGAAAGCTTTCGCTATATTTGCCAACTTTCATACGTCGCTGCGTTATTTTGGAAGGAGACGGCTCGGCTAGAATGTAAGTGGATTCATGATTTGTTCTATGGCTGTGCGATGCCTTTGGATACGAGTTCTAGGTCACTGCTTAGAAGAGTACGGCATTTCTACTGACGTTTCGATCATTGGATTTGGGCTCATTGCTTATAATTTCGAAACATGATTGCATCTATCGAAGCACAGCCGTACCCACGCAAGGTCCACTATTTAAGTTTTTTTCTTTGCGTATGTACCTAGGTTATTTGATTGCAAGTTTGGCGAAGATGGTGTTACGGTGCACTTTAGCGGCCTATTAAATCTACCTCCATGTTCTCAAAAGAATCACGTGCAAGGCTTGTCCTACACCGAAATAGTTGCAGTGCCGGGCCTACTTGAAAAATACGCCACCTGGAATCCATATCTCATCGAGCCTGATTCGAGCGACGACCTCACATTGGGCTTTGCATGCTTTCCACTTGAGAGACGCGCTGAATTTGCTCCTGGTATCATATATAGGAATGCAAAAGGGTCCTTTGCCTACAAAGTTAACTAACAAATAATAGCGAGGCCAAGCCACCTCACAACCTCGCACCTCATGGACCTCATGAACATTATGTTTGCCTTGGAAAATAGAAGCGCGAGCTACTGTAGATCACGCAATCTAATCGTCTGCTTATCTTATTAACTGACTCCTTATGTCTTATGTAATTAGAATCACTTTCAAAAAAGATCGCGCACTTCCGTAACGCACATCCGATTGGAAAAGGTAAAAACTCTCCTTGGGTGCTGCTACGTAGAAAGATGCATTAATGGACTTCAAAAGAGCAGATTCAGGTCAGGTCAAAACGATATACAACGGGCTTCTGCTTCACACTAGCACACTAAGTCCAGTATTTCCATGCACCTTGGTACATTCATACCTATACGTTCAACATTTACGGTCTTGTTCTTGTGCTTGAACCGCTGTTATGAATTATGCCTATATACGTCTTGTGTGGTGTTGGTGTTGAAAGTTGAAAGAGTAATAAGTCTTATGTCTTATGCTCCAATTACCTTATACCAAGCCATATCGCATATAGCATACAGTAGAAACAAACGCTTCGCTCGATTTCGAGCACCGAGCATTCTAATTCGCATGCTATGTGACATCTATGTGCTAATGCTTCTTGAAAATCCAACCACCCAGCTGTCCAACTCCATCTCAATCATCAGCCGGTCGGGCCCAAATCACCAACCTCCAAAATTTCTTTCTGTTGGCATTCTGATTCCGGCCCTTCTGGGCCTGTGTCAAAATCGCCTGTTATAATCCAGAATCCGGCATTTGAGTTTAAGCGAGGTATTTCTCAGAGAATTCTACTTGCGCGCTATATTTGAGTCCAACAGAAATAAGTGGAATCAGGCAGCTAAATATTCCGAAGACTTTTCAACTGCGACCACGTTTCTTGCTGCTACTGTGGTTGCTTTTGGACGAAGTCGGTGCAGCAGCGTACTCTTCGTACGGGGGCCTTGTCTTGCGGAGGGTGGCATCAAAGAGCCAACTCGGAGTCACCACAAAACCCGCTGGGCCGCCTGCAGCGAGCTCCTGCCATGCCTTGGCGCGCTTGGCATCTTGCGAGAGGGCCTCGGGCACGGCCACCACCAGGGGAGCTACTTCTTCTTTGCTGGCACCGGTGGAGATAGCCTTGGTCACCGCTGCCGGCGTTGAGCACCATTTTCCACCGGCGCACTCCACGATGAGCTGCAAGTCTTGCGGCGACGGCACTTTCGCCCCAGGAGGTGCCGGGGCGCAGTAGATCGCGAGCCCTTGGAACACTTTTTCATTGGACGCTAGGGCGTCAGCCATGTGAAAACCATACTTGGCTTCCGCAGCTGCGTCTTTCACAGCATACGCTGTTTCGTCTAAAGGAGCACCTGCGGCGGCGCTCTCTACGAGCCATTTCAAGTCCACAGTGTGCTGCACCCCGCAGCTCAAGCTTGCCATCACTTTCACGCTGCGTTTGAACGGCAACTGCTGGGCAGCTGCGGCGCACACCAGGTGAGTCGCCAACCTCGGGTCGTCGACGAGGGACGCACCAATGGAGGCGAGCTGTTTTTTTCCGGCAGCCGTGATTTCGACGTTGGTGAAGAGCACTTTTGGCGCTTTCACAGAGGACTTCGGCACCGCCGATGCAGCTGCAGCTGCCCCCGAGCCTGAAGCTATCACAGCTCCGCTCATCGGTGCAGGCGGCCCTGTAGCTAAGGAAGAAGAAGCAACCGTGGTTCCCTCGCGACGAGTGCGCTTTGGTGCAGGTGCTGCCTCGGCGGCAGGTTCCTCAGGTGCAGTGGCAGCTGCAGCTGCTGCTCTTTTCCCACCCTTTGCCGTGCCTTTTGTGGCTGCCGCACTTTTTGGGCTTGACGGTGCTATTTTAGCTGCAGGCTCCGCTGTCGCTGGCGCAGGTGTTGCCTTCCCACGGCGCTTGGGTAAAGAGATCTCTTCCAACGTGGCAGGCGTGCACTCTTCAACATCTTCTTCTTCTTCAGCAGCAGCAGCAGCAGCAGCAGCAGCAGCAGCTGCCGCCGCAGCCCTGCCCCTTCTTGGTTTACCAGCAACCACCGGTGCTTCAGCTCTATCAATTGGTTCTTCAGCAGCTGCTCCAGCAGCTCCAGTAGCTGTTGCTGCGGCTTCAGCTGTGACTTGAGCTTTGGTGCTGCGCCGGCTGCTGGTCTTTACAGGGGTGGGCTCAGGCTCTTCATCGGATGGCGGCAGTGGAGCTGACACAAGAGCTTTCTTCGATTTACTACCCCTAGTGCTGCCTGGTGATGGTGCAAGGGCTTGGTCTTGGTCAGCTTGAAGTTCGTCTTTAGAATCAGTGCCGCCCCCACGAGTAGTAGCGCCGCGTCGACTCCGTGAGGAAGAAGCTCGTGGCATTGCTGGCGAGGAAGCAGCAGGTGAAGGTGCAGCAGCAGCAGTGGCGGCTTTACCATCCTCAACAGCAACAGCAGCATCATTACTAGCGACAACAGCAGTGTTCTCCGACTTGGGCGCAGCCTCCTTTCCAGCTTCTAGCGCTGCCAGCATAGCAGCATTCGCGGCAGCTGCACCCCCTGTAGCCTTCCTCCCACTGCCACGCTTGCTGCTTGCACGACCAGCTGTTGTGGCTTTTGATGTTGCAGCTGAATTTTTGGCTGCCTTGCCCTGGTGCACCTTCGGGCTATCACTTGGAGTTTCGGTGGTTGCAGCATCCTTGATATCCTCAGCAGCACTGTCAACCTTTTCAGCAGGAGGAGAGATGTCCCCGGCAACAGCAGCATTATTGGGCGGCAGTGGCGGTGACCGCCCTCGCTTCGGTCGCTCCCGGGAGGAGGTTGGGTGAGCTGCAGCTGCAGGTGATGACGAGGCAGCTAAAGGTGATGCAGCAACAGCCTCAGGAAAAGCAGTCTCTTCCAGCCCTCCTTCATCTCCTGCCACGGCTGCTTCATATTCTTCTTGTTGTTCTCGTCGCCGCTCTTCACTTTTATGGTGTCGATGCAGTTCGGTTTCCAGACGGAGCTCTTCAAGTTCTTCGATCGCCACAACTCCTACATCTCCCAACCTAGCCTTTCTGGAAGGCGATAATAGGTCATCCTCGGAATCTTGCGAGGATGCGGTAAGTTTGTCCTCGTGCTCCGATTCGACCGTCGCTTCGGCAGCAGCTTCACGGTCAGAGGTGTCTGCTGCGGTCATTGCCACCGCTGCTGCTGCTGCTGCCGGTAAGTTCGACAGATGTGGTGAAGCGGGCAACGGCGATTGAGATTTCGAGGCATCCTCAGCCTCGGCTTGTTTGCTATCCGCGGCAGTGGTTTCGGTAGGCTCATTGGCTGGCGTGGCTGCCAGTGGAGAAGCCTCAACCGCCACCTTTGCTTCTCTTTCCTCCGTTTCCATCGCCGCAACGTCAGCGTCGCCTGACTCTTCAGGAAGTGGCAAGGGCGCGCTCGTTTTCTCTTCTTCGTGCTTGAGACTGGTGGATTCGACGGCAGCATCGGCGTGGGAGGCGCCGGCCACCGTGATCGCTTCAGGTAACGCTGGCCCTGCCGCTGCCGTTCCGGGCGTCGCTACCGGTGCTGCTGTTGCTGTTGGTGAGGTTGGCGACTTCGTAGGCAAGGGTGATTGGGGTTCAGGGCTAACCTCAACTTCAGCCTCGTGAGTAACGGGCGCCGCAGCCACTGGAGTCGTCTCTGTGATGGTGGCTGCTGCCGTTGGAGGTGGGATATCTATCGTCTTCGCTTCTAGATTCTCTTTCTCTTCTGCTTCAGTGGTGCTTCCACCTTCCTCATCTAGGGCCGTCGTGTCCAAATCGGCAACCGTTTGTTCTCCATCGTCCATCACGGTGGCGTCGCCTGCCGCAAGGACAGTCCTGTCAACACCATCGTCGCCCTCTTCTTCCTCAACAACTGTGCGGTCAACCTCGTTGCCATCGTCGTTCTCGTCGTTGTCCACGTCTTCGTCCTCTGACTCGATGACCGACTCCATCGCTTGCGTAGCAGCTTCATGTACAAAATCCGCAGCAGAAGGTGCTGCTTCTTCGGTAGTCACATGTGGGCTGGTCTCTTCCTCATCTGCTGTGGCCTGCGCCGCTTTCGAAGCTGGCACCTCGGCCGATGCACTTAATTGACCTGTGTTTTCGGGCGCGTTCTCACCGTGGTCTTTGCCGTTCTTATTGATTTCCTTTTCCTGTCCTAGTGCTGCGTCTGCACCTATTTCTCCATCTGCTGCTCCTGAAACAGTTGTCTGCACACCTTCTGCTGCCTCATCAGGTGTGTTATCATAAGGTTGAGTTGGTTCTAAATCTGAAGCAGGTGGCAATGCAAACACCTGGATGGAGGGCAGATACAGAGTAGAGTTGCGAAAGCAAGTAAAGTCAAGTCGCGATGTTAGTACAATATGAAACTGATGACGCAAATATGGTGACCATTTCGGACTGACGCACGTTGAAATGTAATCATGGACGAAGTTTGAAAAGACCTACCTGAGTCGCATCGCCGCCGTTGTCTTCATCGTCTTCTGTACCCATCCCAAACGCCTGCGTCTCGTCTACGTCGCCAGCCTCCTCGCCGCGTTTCTCTCCCTCCTCGCCATTCTTCATCTCCGCTTCAACATCGTCGCCGTCTTCTTCCGTTGGCTCTAACGGCTCGTACGCCTGCGTAGCGGCGTCGTCAAAGCGCACATTGCCAGCGTCGGGCAACTTTTCGGCGGTCATGGGCGTAGGCACACTCGTAGGGTCTCTTCCTTCGTCGTCGTCGTTGCTGTCGCCTTGCCTTTGTGTGACCATCTCTTCGTTGGCGGAGATTGCCTCGGCAGGACTGGCTTCCTCGACTTGTTCCTTGACTTCGTGCTTTGATCTGCCCTCTCCCACCTCATCTTCGTCTTCCTCAGCTAGGCCCCTAGCTATGGTGGCCTCTTCCGGTGCTTTAGAGGCTGCAGTCGCAGGTTCGGTTTCCACGATTTCTTCTTCGCATTCCGTGTCGGAGCCCCCTTCCGCCTGAGTGCCCAGAGGTGAGCCCACCGGGGACAGGGCTGCTTGAAACGGCGACGGAGCGGCCGAAATTCCTGGAGATCCCCCACTTGCATTGGTAGTAGCACCACCTGCCTTCGTGTCAAGAGCACTGGCACTAGGAGACGTCTTGACTGTGGACACGACGATGACTTCCTCTTCGCACTCCGTGTCACTGCCCGAGCCGCCTGCCTCGTCATCATCTGACAATGAGCTCAGCATTGACGTAAACTTTGGCTTCCCTGCCTGCGGAGTTGCTGTTTGTGCTGCAGCAGGTGAAGTCTTAGAAGCTGGCTCTGAGCATGCTGGAGAAGCCGCGGGCATTGAGCTGCTGTGGCTGGCATGACTCGAGGCTACTGCGGGCAATCGCGGGGAACTGCCTACTTGAAAGACTGCCGCTACTTTACCGAAGCACACCGCGTCGCCGTCTCTTAGAGTGTCAGCCGTCACGCGAGCTCCACGCACGAATACCCCATTGGAGCTCTTTTTCCCTTCATACCCATCCTGCGTTGGCAAGGAAGTGAAAAATGATACTTTGTCGGAGGAAAAATGCCCAATCGAGCATCAAGTAGTTTAAACTAATCGTGCATACCAAGGAAGACATCAACCCAGCATTTACCTTGATCGTCCATGTCTCTCCAAACTTTTCAATGGTAGCGTGGCGGCCAGACACGCTCGCATGGTCAATCCGCAAATCAGAATCTTCAAGTCGCCCAACCGTTGTTGGGCCCGCTTTCAAAGAAAGCACTTCCTGTGAATTCTTGCCGGTTCCGTCGTCGATTACGACCTAACAGGTACATGGCAAGACGGCGATGAGATAATAGTCGTACAGGCACACGGATATTCTCAGCATAGACTCGGCAACTATTTAATGCACTGCAGTAGACTCCAACCCGACATCCTAGAGAGTTCTGATGTACCAGAAGCACGGTTTCGGCTAGAGTAGTAGAAGGTACAGTACAATGGCATTGATAAGCCAAGCAATTCGAACAAACCAGGTAAGCAGCAGGCTGGTCTATTGTGGTATCCTCGTCTTCATCGCTGAACTCGATGTTCAGCATTTGTGTCTCCATGGTTTGGGCGGATTATATGATAATTCAAAGCCCCATTCAAAAAATATTGATGACCTTGCCTTGATCCTCGATCTTCTCGATGTGAGATGATGTTGTCCAACACTTCACACGCTTTTGCCACTTTGAACAAAACTGCTGAGTCTTTCTGCCTCTGTCCCTCTTCTCAGAACTCTCAGGAGGCCCTTCTTCTTGTGGTGGAGAACTTCACCCAACATAGTTGTGCACTCACCTTGCCTTCTTGTGTCTACTTCCCGCGCAAAAACCCTTTGGAGCCCACACTGGGGAACTTGCTCACAGCTGACTTTGAACCAGCATCTTCTCGGCATGGATCAAGCAGGATCATCGCTGGTGAGTTCTTGTTTGCGTACCTCTGTTTCTTGACGGTATGATGCCATACTCAAATTATGAATGATCCGGCGTGGGCCTAGGTTGGGCGCAGGGTGTTCGTGGCTAGGTGCGACATGGGCGATCCGACCTCGGCGCTAGTTGTGGCACATAATGATCGCAAAAATGAGCATTGTCTGCGTTTTGCGGATGGCGAGGTAATTAGGGGGAGCACTCCTGTCTGCACGTTGGTCGCATCAAGTCAAGTCTGATGATGGGGTCAATTAGTTCAATCATCACCTGGAGATGTTTCCAGGCATAGCGCTATATTTCTTTGAACACATGATGTGCATTGAATTGTTGTCTACATACTCCTTCTATTTGAAAATAGTTGATTTGGCGCAAGCTTCGATCGGGCGATGTAAGGTTGGCTTCATCGCTTCACCCGCCCACGCCGGCCCACCCTGTCCGAGCCACCGCCATCATCACCTCAGCGGCCCAATGCTCCGCCGAACCCTCGCTGTCCACGCAGCCTTCCGTGACCCTGGGCGGTGGTTCCGTGTCGACAGTGCGTGCAGGTGTGCTGGTCGAAGCGCGGAACAATGAAGCGTTGGAAACTCCACATGCAGCCACCTCATCAATAGCGAAAGGTGACCAGCTTCAGCCGAGAGGCGACCGACCACCTCCATTTGATGAACGCGTGGTAGCGCTCAAGCTCTTCAAAACGTCGCAAGTCATGCACAGCCGCAGTCACCTCTCAGCCAGCAACAATTATTCCCTGTACCCCGAGGTTTGTTTTGGTAGTCACCTCGCAAATGATGCCAAAATGATGCTTGTTGAAGAAGAAATAATCGTCATGTTTTACTGTATCATATCTTGATTACCACATCCTCGCGCGCGAAACAATCTTGTTCTAATACTTGTTTTTGGTCTGCTTCTGAAGGTGGCGGTGCATGAAGCGTCTGTCATGCAGCTCGTGGCGCCCCACCCCCACGTGGCAGGATTTCTGGGCACTTTCCGCCACCGCGCCCCAGTGCCTCAGAGCACCAGCCAGTCAGGAGCTGCTGCTCAGGCGACCGTGCCGTTGGCTGATGACCCGGTGAACCCCTTGGAGTCGATGAAGAAGCGCCCAGCGCCCAAAGTGGTGCATGTGGGCAAAGCCTCAAGCTCCGACGCCGCAGGCAAGGAAGCCTCGGGCGCTGAGAGCACTGAAAGACCTCAAAATGAAGAAGAAAGAAGGCCTCACACTAGTGCCAATGAGGGCCACAGCAGCAGCAGTAGCAGCATAAGCGAGTCGTCGGCAGTGGCAGCAGCAGCGTCAGACGCAGCAGCAGATGAGGGTGATGCCGTGTCAACAACTCGTTCGAGTCGCAAAACGCGAGCCAGTAGTAGCAGTAGTGTTAGTACTGGCAGCAATACCGGCATTACCGGCAGTACCGGCAGTAGCGGTATCAGCAGTAGCAGTGGCAAGAAAGAAGCACGAGTAGACGCCACTCGTCCTCGTCGCTCCAAGCGCAACAAATACGATTCCCTCAACGACGAGGATCAAGGCGCCAAACAGGAGAACGAAGAAGGGGTTTTGACGGAGGCCTCTGTCACTGTCACCACTACTGCAGCTAGTCAGCCCTCTGCGCCCCAGAAGGCGGTTAAATCCAGTGCCACAGCGCCTCAGCCTTCCCCATCATTACCTCCCGCTGAAATGCAACTGCCCCCACATGTGGTAGTGGCCTCGGGCTCAGGTTTGAGTCTTCACACGAGCCTCCATGATGCTCTTCCCACAGCAACAACAAACAAAACTATTACCGGTGCAGAGGGAACCGCCGAAGCAACGAACGCCCTAGCAAATGACGAAGGTATAAGGGCTACGCCTGCCAACAAACGTCGCCGCGGTGGCACCAACAGTGCCGCTACGAGCAGCAGCAATGCCAGCAGTGCCAGCCGCAGCCGGTCGTCGCCCCCGCCTCGCACGCCGCGGCTAAGTCGTAGCGCTGCTGCTTCCTTTGCAATCCCGTCGGCAGCTGCTGCGGCTGCTGCTAGCGGTGCTGGTTCGAATAATGCAGGCCAGCGTGCAGATGCTGAAGTGCCGCCCCCCTCGTCAACTGATGCCAGGAGCGCTTCTGCTGCCTCAACAACGGCAGTAGCACGGCCACCAACTGCGTCGCTTCCTCCCCCACCGTGGGGTGACCTGGAGCTGAGTGATCGCCCTCTGGTAGGGGGTCCGCGCCCGCTGCCGGCTCACTTGGAAGAGGAGCTCCAGCACTCGAGCCTGGGCGTGTGCGTGGCCTTGGCCGAAAGCGACCTAGACTGCGTTCTCACCGGCACCGCTGGCTATGGTTTGGCGCCGCTATGGGGGCCCGATGTTTCAAGTGCGACAACGCCGACGATGCCTGCTGGGGACGATGTACCATTGAGCGAGGGCAGCGCCGTAGAAAAGAACAGTGCTCAGGGTGCTCCATACAGTAGTAATAGTAGTAGTAAAAAACTTGAAGACGCACGATGGACGAGCAAGCGTACAAAGGCCGTAATGCCTCTGCCGAGACCTGAGCCCGACGCGGCCGCTGCCTGGAAGTGGCGGAGGCCGCTGCCCGCTGTAAGAGCGCAACGGCTCTTTTGGCAGCTCTTACGGGCCCTGGAGGGCTGCCACTCTCGCGGAGTCGTGCACCGCAACGTGAAGCCGGCCCAACTCCTGGTGGGGCGCCAGCCGAGGCAGCGCTACGTGCCGAAACCACACAGAGTCGGCAGCGGTGGCGGAGGCATCGAAAAAGTGCGCGGCGGGCACGAGCTTGAAGGTGCAAGCGACGACGACGACGACGAGAGCGATGCTGGCGAAGACGTTGAAGACGACGAAGTGCTGCAGCTCTGCGGGTTCAGCCACTCCATTGTGCTCGCCCGCGGGGGCACTGCCGAACCGGTGGAGCGCACCGACGCGGGCACCCTGTGGTATCGCCCCCCGGAATCTCTGCTTGGGGTGCGGCAGGTCACCTGTGCGGCAGACCTATGGGCGGCGGGTGCAGTGTGGATAGAAATGCTCACTGGCCAGCCCTTGTTCTCGAGCTGCACCACCGAATACGGCACCCTGCTCGGGATTTTCCAGTTGCAGGGGTTGCCCGCCCTCGACTGCCCGCTTCGAAAAGCGCCCCTGTTCGATGGTGCAGTGTTTCCGCACTGGCCGCGCGCGAAATGCCCTGCGGAAGGCAGTGGTGTGGCGGGGCTCTTGGGCCCCCTAGGCTGTGCTCTTTTGAGAGGCCTGCTGGCGTATGATCCGGTAAACACACAAAAGTCGCTTGATGATGTTGCTCGTTTTGAATTTGCTCGTGCATCAATCAGCTTACTCCTCGATATTCTTTCTTCTCATTCTTCTTATCTTCTGATTCACTCTTGATTTTCTATTTCTCTTCCCTCGTCTCTCTTGCTCTATATTGTTCTCTGGCATTTGCGGCGACTGCTTCTTCAAATCCAGGCTCAGCGCTTGACGGCTCGACAAGCACTGGCTCACCCGTACTGGCGAACCTTTGACCCTCGGCCACCATCCAGCGGAGTCATATTTCCTCACTTCCCCTTGAATCCGCATTTGAACCACAATGCTCGTGGTGCGTGTGCAGCTTTTCAAGCTGCAGTGAAAGCTGCCCAGGAGGCCTCGCGCCATTTCACGACGCGCGAACAAGCACGTGCGAGCGCGGTTGCTCTCTCTACTATGGCCCAAAATTTGACTGCTGCCCCAAGAACTTCGACTGCTGCTGCTACTGTTGCTTCTGTCGCCTGTGCTGCGGAGGCGCCTACGGTAGCACCGGCAGCAGTAGGAGCGGTGTGGCAGCACGCGACCATCGTCGAGGACGCCATCCGAGAGCTCGAAGGAGCTGCACGTGCCAAGCAGCAGCAGGAGCAGCAGGACATCATTGAATCTGGCAGTCGAAACAACCACCACCACCACCACCACCACTACAGTGATCATGGCCGCTATGCCGTCCCCATGGAAGGTGGGGCAGCTCAGTTGGGCGTAGGCAGTGTAGTGCTCGAGCGCTCACGCTTAGCGCGCTCTTTGAAGACCCTTCTCCTTGCCAAGCCAGTGCTACCTGCACCCTCCCCTGAAGTCTGTGGCCAAGACCGTGCAGGTTGTTCACCGTCGAAGGGAGTTGAAATCTCTGCACCGTCACCAGAAATTGTGGCAGATAGTGCTGGCGAAGGCATGCAGGTGCCTCGTCACCGTAAAGCTGAAGAGTGCCCGCGTGCATTTGCAGTCCAGGCCTTGCAGCGCTTCTGTGCGTTGGCAGCCTTGCCTGAGCCATCGCACCCACAGACACCTCAATCCTCTTCTAGGAGTGCTGTCACTGCTGCTGCTGCTACTGCTACATATACGCTTGCTCCTGAGCAAGCGGCAACTGCGCAATTTGGCCCTGCAGTATCCGAACTGGCCCCTCTTTCCGATCCTGAGCCACAGTCTCCAGTGTCACCGCCTTCGTTAGCGCGGACTCGGAATGTCGCCGGGGCAGATGCCCTTCTCTCGTCGTGTTCTTCGTCTTCTTCATCTTCATCTTTATCTTCGTCTCTGCATGCAACCGCGTTCCCTTCATCAGAATTCCCTGCTACCAATGTTTCGTCTGCTGCTGCTCGTGCTGCTGCTTTCCTCCCAAAGCGTCTTGACAGCCTCTACCCGGATGGCCCTGGCGCTGACATTACTTTCGCCGTTGAAGCACCAGCTGACTACGACCATCACAACGACTGCTTCGGTGTTAGTGGGTCCGTGCCTACTGGTAATGGGCTCGGCAGCTCATTCTATGACAATGGCGCATCATATTTCGCTCAGCCATCAGTGCCTTCCACGCCTCCGCCAAAAATCCTCTTGCCAGGCGCCTTTCCTCCTCCTCGTGTAGAGTACGCCAGGGCCCACCGAAGCGTGCTCTTGGATGTGCCTTCCTTGGTGCTGGCGACCAACATGACGCACGACACCAGGGACACCACCCAGGGGCAAGTGGTAAAAGTGCTGGGCTGCCGGCCGGATTCTTTCCGCGCCCTCTTGCACTTCTTATACTTTGGTGCTTTGCCTGCAGCTGCTGTTATTAACACCACTGCTACCACCACCGATGGTGCTGGAAGCGCTGCGACAACGACGACGACGAAATCCTTTGAGGATCCATCGTTGTCCTCGTCGTTGGCGGTGTCGGGGGAATGCGCAGCAGGGCTCGTGGAACTTGCAGAGCGGTTCATGGTACCCTCCCTGCACGCGCCGGCAGCCCGGGCGTTGCGCACTTCGCTCGAAACCCTGGCGCCGCTCTCAACCATGACGTCAACCACTCTGACGTCATCAATATCACTGCCGCTGCTTCAAGTTCCTCACAGTACCAAAAGTGGCGACGAGGCAACCACTCAATCTCGAGTTGATTCCGGAGCCGCAGCCGCAGCGGCACAGACGGCTGCTCTAGCGCGCGACCAGTTTTGGCGGGTGCTCGAGTGCGCGGCCGGTTTGCAATTCAACGAAAGTGCTCAAGCAGCGCTGCTGAAGGTGGCGGGGCAGTGGCTGGCTCCGAGGCTTCACGACCCAAATCTAGCGCTGCTGGAGGACCCGCGCACCTTGGACAATTTCCAAGTGGTCGTGGATTTAGTGGTCGACCAGACCTTGGCGCTGCTGGCAGACCGCGGCGTAGGGTTCTACGATTTGAGCGTTCTTTTTCCGGACGATGCACCAGTTGCCGCATTAATGGGGAATGGTGCAGAGGTGCGTATATCCAGGAAAAAGGAAGCAGCTATGGACGCAAGCCCGTCTTCGCTGCACAGTGCTGGAGCCGCCGCAGCATCGGCAGCAGTAGCCTCAGGCTGGGCCACTCCTTCGTGCTCTCTTTCCTCAGCACTTAAATTCCCGATGCCTCAGCCTTATGGTTTGCTTGAAGATGACGTAGCCCGTTTGGGCCGCACTGCTCAATGGGGTTCGCTGCAGAATAGCAGTTCTAACCGTAGCGACAGCAGCAGTGGCATCAATAGCAGTGGCAGCAGCAGCAGTTTTGGCAGCAGCTGCAGTAACAGCAGTAGCGACGCAAGCATGCATCCTTTGAGCGTGCCTTGCCCCTGGGGCAGTCGCGGCGTAGGGCGCAGCGTAGGGCGTGCCGACGGCGCTGCGTTGGCGGTCTACATGTGGCGCGCGCGCAGTGCGAGCCGGCAAGCGCAGCCGCCCGTGCACTTCCTGGAGCGTTTAGCCGGGCGTGCTCGCCACCGCAGCGCTCAGCTTCACGAAGAAGTGCAACTTGATGCCGCGAGAGCTGCCGCCAACGCCAGCGCAGCCTTGTCCCTCTTTGCGTCGCCTCCCCGTCGGACCCGCGCTGGAGCTGCTGCGGCATCATCGAATGGCCACCGAACCGCTGCAGGCGGAGCAGCAGCAGCAGCAGGAGGAAGAGGAGGAACAGCGCCAGGAGAACCGCCAAATCCACCACCTCCGCCTCCACCGTCAGCCGGGCTCCTGACGCCCCCGCAGCCGCCGCCGGACTTCTCCTTTGCGCCCACGTCGTCGCAGCGCGTCATTCTCCTGGATTGGCACACGGAGGTGGCCGAAGAGTACCACATTTCCACCGAAGGTTTGCACCTCGCAGCGCGGTTACTGGACCGGGCCCTCGTTGCTCTGCCACATGTAGCGCGCAACACGTTCCAGCTCTTGGGGTGCGCCTGCATGCTGGCAGCGGCGAAGCTCACGGAAAATGACCCGATTGACCTCAACGACTTCGTGTACATTTGCGACAACACGTAAGGAGATTGACCGCATGAACAACAGCCTGAAGTAACTTTGCAATGTGCTCCTTATGCCTTTCTTCTCAGAATCTGCGCCTTCACTTTTTTTAAAGAAGAGGATCCATTCTAACACTATGATTTCTTGGAGTTCATGTTGTGGTGATAGCATCAAATCCTTACTCACATCTTCACATCTAATGTGTTTTTACTTATTGTATCATTCGCATCTCTTGATGCAAACAGGTACACTCCGCAGCAGTTCATGGTGGCTGAGCTTCAAGTGATGTCCTGCCTGAAATGCGACGTTGCCGTTTTGACCCCGTACATTCTTCTCGGCCCTCTGATCGACGCTGCGGAGTCACACCCGATCGAACAGCAACTCGCGGAGTTTCTGCTCGAGCTCAGTTTGTTAGACCCTCTGATGGGCACCGCTGCTGTTGATCCTCCAACTTTAGCCGCGGCGTGCCTGTTTCTCAGCCGCTTAACCCTGCTCCACGCGCAGCGAAAGAGGCAGACCACGGCACGCGCGGTTGCGGCCGCAGCGCGAGGGAGTGACACCGCGGCAGGAGGAAGGCGAAGAGAACAGCATCACCCAAGCAGGAGCAGTGGCAGTTACCAGAGCACGAGTGTAACGAGTGCAGTGTCCACTTCTTCTTCCTCGTCCTTGTCGTCGTTGATTGGCCGAGGCGTGGGCTCGAGTCTGGGTGGAGGAGGAGGCCGCGAGTTCGAGTGGGGCGGCATATTTGACGTGCTAGGCCCCACGAATTCGACGAGCGGCGAAAGCAACGGCAACGGCAGCGGCGGTGGCAATAGCGGTGGTAGCCACGGTAGTGGTCACGGTGATGGCGGTGAAGAGGTTTTAGCAGCAGGTCATAACATGAACGCGGAGGACACTGATGAGTCCGATTTCGAAGCACCGTCGGAGAGCGAAAGCGAAAATGAATTGGAGGGTATTGCTGGCGATAATGGAGGAAGTGGCAGTGTCAGCGCGAAGAGAAAGACGCGAACGGAGCTTTCAGACTTTCCCCAGCAAGACGAGCTGGAACCGCCATCTTCGTTTTACGAACACGAGCAAGATCAGCAGCAGCGCCGGCGAAGACCCGCGAACCGGCCTCCTGAACTGGGGCGCTTTGCTGCTCGTGCCGTGGACAGGTGTGAACTTCGTTATGAGAGAGTTTCAAGCCTTCTCTTGTTCAATTTGAAGACACCTTCTGAATAATGCAATGTGTAATCTCTTTCATCATCATCATCTTCTTCTTATTCTTTTTTTTCTTCTTTTCTACAGTTACGAAGCCAAGCTTACGGTGTTTGGCGCGGAAGAGTTTGTCGCTGCAGTTCACTCATCTCGTGAGGGGCGTGAAGGCCACAACAATGGTGAGAATAGCAATGGCGCAGCGGACGGCGACACCGATACTTGCAACTATGGTGATATTATAGGAAGCCCAGTAAGGTCAAACGGG
>Ga0307930_1001549_pt1 | contig 18164 bp, 12 predicted proteins | sample OrgLakmetageno46_FD_203161 | JGI IMG/M metagenome (GOLD analysis project Ga0307930, IMG submission 203161) | Saline water microbial communities from Organic Lake, Antarctica - #46 | ecosystem: Environmental > Aquatic > Non-marine Saline and Alkaline > Saline | place: Antarctica: Organic Lake...
TTTGCCATGCATTTAGTGGGAATATGCCCTAATATGACGTCATTTACGGTACTGACGTATTGATTGACGTATTGGGGTCAAATTTTTGACGTATTTTTGTAAGGCCTACTCTCGACCTCGGACATCCAGCAGTGTGTCAAGCCTCTCTAAAATGGTGAGTGCATTGCTTACGATACCACTTTCAGCTCTTCTCAACCGTAACTTGCCATTCTCGTGCAGGCTTCTTCTTCACGCAAACGTACTGCGGCATCTGCCACAAGCGTGCCTGATCCTGAATTCGACGATGGCAGCGTAAGTTCTCAACATCAATCCAAACAGCGCCGGGGTTTGATACTTCCGATATATGCAATCGCCTTAGCTGCGCGCCAACACTCGACAGCGTCGTATATTTTCAATGATTGATCTTGCTTTGCAGTCGAATTCTTTTCAACCCAGTCTGTCTCTATTTGCACTCAATCTTTCTTTTTCTTTCTGTGCACCCTCCGAGCTCTCGCCTGCCGAGCATCCGCCCTTTTTACGATAACTCCGGCTGCACTTGGCTCTCTGCTCAAACAGATCATCAACCTTACGACGCACAATGGCTCCTTCGGAGCGAAGCCGCTGCCAATGAAGTGGGGCGCCAAAGATCCTGCCGAGCGCGGCCCGGTGCTAGCGACAGTGCGGCACATGACGCAGCGGAACAGCATCGGCGCTCACTCCGGCGGGTATGTGCTGTCTGCTACGATACATCCCTGAGCAAAAACGGCTGGGTCCTCACGCTATCGCCGTCTTTTCGTATTCTTTTTTTTTTCTCTTTAGAATCGCGTGCTGCCTTTCGTAGTCTTTTGATTGATTATTAATGCTTGCAATCTTTGGTGTGTTTGTTTTTTGCCACAGATATTCGATCTACAAGGCGCTGGCGGTGGCGCAAGGCACTCTGGACCCAGACTACATGCCCAAGCTGTCGATGACGCAGCCAGTGGTGAAGTTTGGCCCCTTTCCGTCGTGGAGTTCGGAAGAAGGGCAGCACAAGATCGTGTCGATTGACCCGTTTGGGCACATGCCCGTGGAAGCTTTTCCAGAGCACCTCGAGAAAGGGTTCGACATCCGCCCCACCATTGCCGTCACCAAGGCGCACATCGACTTGCCGGAATGCAAAGAAGCGATTCGGGTGGGCCGGTTGGCGCCGGACGGCGACGTCATGACGGAAGACGGGCAGTCCCACATCACCAAGGTGAACATTACTACAGTAGTTGAGGCTGCACATTGCAGGACAGCTCGTTTGATGTGCCTTTAGGACTTATCTCCTTTCTTGCTTTGCCCTTTTCTTTTTGTGTAAAAATCATTCCGTTTGCTTGCATGGCTGCTGCTCGTTTTCATTTTTTTCGGTGTTACTTCCTCCTTTCTTCCCTTTCTCCTTTTCTCCTCAGGTCGCCATGGAGCCAGTGTGGTACTTGCCGGGCATTGCCACGCGGTTCGAAGTCACGGAGCAGCTCCTGCGGCAAGCCCTGTTCCGGGAAACCAACATGATGTACCCGGAGCTGGTGACCCGCCCCGACATCAAAGTGTTTCTTCCCCCCGTGGGGGGAATGACGGTGTACATTTGGGGCGACCCCAAGTCGATTCCCGACGAGTCGATTGAGCTCACGGTGCGGGTCCACGACGAGTGCAACGGCAGCGACGTGTTCGGGAGCGACATTTGCACCTGCCGCCCGTACCTGACCCACGCGATTGAGGAGTCCATCCGCACGGCCCAGAACGGCGGTAAGCCAACACCTGCTTTCTTTTTACGTTTTCGGTTGATCCTGAACTTCTCATTCCACACCGCCTGCGCCCACGTTCACTCACACTCGCATCAATTTTTTTTCCCATATTTCTGTCGTCTTTTGAATCGTGTGGTCGCTTGCCAGGCACGGGGGTGGTGATTTACTACCGCAAGGAAGGCCGGGCCCTGGGCGAAGTGACCAAGTACCTGGTATACAACATGCGCAAGCGCCAAGAAGGCGGAGACCAGGCCAAGGAGTACTTCAACTGCACGCAACACGTGGCTGGCGTGACCGACTCACGGTTCCAGGTAAATGACTTCTTTTCTTTTCGTTTTGTTTCATTCATTGAAAAGAGTACTTCGCTCAAATCAAGGACTATATAAGCCGACCTTCTTTTGCTTCGTTGAACTTTTTGATCCGTAACATCTTTTCTTTTTTTTCTTTCTGAAATCTGAACAGGCGATCATGCCGGACCCACTCCACTGGCTGGGCGTCACCAAGATCCACAAGCTGGTGTCCATGAGCAACATGAAGTACGACGCCATCATCGAAAGCGGCATCACCGTGGACACCCGAGTCCCAATTCCTCCGGAGCTCGTACCGAAAGACGCGGCGGTTGAAATCACCGCGAAAGTGTTCGAGGGCTACAACGGGGGCGATGTGTTCAAGGTTGACGAAGCCATGATGTCGAAAGTGATGGGTCGCGACTACGACTACAAGAAGACCGACGCCGAGCTGAAAGCCGGGAACTCCCTGGCTGCGCTCGCGGGCAGTGGCAAAGCTGCGGCCGCAGGAAACGGCGCCAAAAAGGGAAAGAAATAAGTCAACACATAAGGCAGGCAAACGCACTGCGCGTGTAAATACGAGAGATTTCCAATGCAAAAATATTGACGCCAGCGGGCGTTTCTGATGGTGTGTTCGCAATGGCCACTTTTGGAATTCAGGCCTCTGTACACATCATTCGTTCAGATGCGGTTCTTCACAGATATGATCAGCCTAATTTCAGCCCATTGCCCTTGCCACGCTAGTCGATCCACGTTTTTTTGTTGGGGGGGGGGGGCAATTAGATCCGATTATATTAGGCCTGTTGGATGTTCCGTTGGACGGCAACACGGCAGCGGATCTCAAAGAAAAGAATCAGAACAGAAAAGAAATGAAAAGAACGGAGACACGTAGCTGAGAGCTATTGGTTACCTCATGAGGATAGACACGGAGCTGCCCGGCGGATGGCGCCATTTGGTATGCCTTAGTCAGAGGCACCGCGCTAGCTGAGTCAGAGGCACTGCTTACGTGTTACACTTACACAATTGTACAACATCATTAATTAATTCCATTCCATCCCAGATAAGCCCCACTACGGCCTTGACGTGAAAAGCTGTACCACACTGTGATTACCTCCACTTCATTACATCAATTGAGGAGTGGTTGAACATATATACGAGCTCTTTGATCATACAAACTACTTAAAAGGCCAATGCAGAGTTTTGTGCTATTCCTGAAAAGTTGAGAGCACACCCCAGTCGGCGGCCCAATACCAATCTACCGGGGGGTGCACATGGACCTTTTCGCTTTTCGGGGGCATTTGGGCTCAAATCGACCTGCAAATTTAAAATAGGCCTTGGGGCGTAAATATAAGCACATTAGACGGCTATTCGAAGGGCGCGAGGGTTGTAGGAGTCCATCTTTCGCCTTGGCTGAGGATTACGCCCGTTTTTCGTAAACGATACGGGATTTTGTTTCGATTTCGTCAAAGGAGAGCACGTAATTACGCCGAAATAACGCGAAATCGGGCGTTATTTAGCGAAATAACGAAAAATACGGCAAATTTGACGATACGATTTATCGTAATACCCAGCCAAGTCTTTCGCTACTTCATTGCGATTTAATAGCACGTTTATGTGTCATTTTTGGGCACTCGCTGTGAAATCATATTGAAGTCTAGATGAACAGAAATTTCTGGAGTGTTTAAAACAATTCCATCATAGAAAATTAGTGAATTTGTTAAGGCCATCGCAGCGGACGAGGTCGCGTGCTGGCTATAATACCACAGCAATTCCATCATAGAAAATTAGTGAATTTGTTAAGGCCATCGCAGCGGACGAGGTCGCGTGCTGGCTATAATACCACAAGGGACTAAGGAGACAAAAACGCTAGCTGGCAGTAACGGTAATAACGGTAACAATGTCGGTATGATTTATACGCACCAATATTAGTTCTAATATAATTTATACGCACATAGCTCTCAGGAACTCTGAATAGAGCACGGCAGTTACACTGTTTGTCCTCAGCAGCTGCCTTACTCACGCTGCACCACACCTCGAAGCTTAAAGCTCATGTGCACTTCTCTTACTGTTCTCGCGCTAGTCTTCGTCTTGCAACAAATCAAATAGGCACTTATTCTAAGTAAGCCATAAAAATATAATGCAATCGGATTTAGACAAAAATAAACTCCAAACCTATCTCTTACCCTTCCCTGTAAATCCGACCTAAACCAAAATTAGTTCGACTAGGATGTTGTATGGAGATATTTCTATTCAAGTGCAAATGGAGAGTTGCAGGTCAAAATAAAAGTTAACTGCAACCGACAGCAGATCTGAAACAACAACTATGACTGGGATTCGCCCCTGCGATTATGGAATCTCCGTTTGGCTTAGGCCCATTAGCCATTATCCGTTAGCCGCCATCTGCCCCCCGGTTGCCGTCTGCTGCCGTTGGTTGTTCGTTATGGGCTATTGGCTTATGGGACAGACGGTAATATACGGCAGTAAGTAGCATGCATACAGAAAACAGGCCCAGGCGCCCAGGCCGAATTCTTATTGATAACTGTCTGTTGTCTGTGTAATTGTAAAATGTAATTGGTATTGGTGATTTGGGCTTGTGCTGGAGTTCGTGAAGTTCTTTATTTCCTTGTTCTCCTTTTGATATCGCAATAAATAGACAGTAGACTACTGACGCCCTGAGGGGCGAGGGGAGGGAATTACGGGGCTGAGGCTAACAGCTAACAGACAAAAATACAGAACTCGAAGCAATTCAGCGTATACAAATATCAATATCAACGCACGGCGCGAGCCGGCACTGTGCTCCGAGATTGATACATACATAAATAGTATTAACCCATGAGAACAGCTGTACGACGTGGTTCCATGATCCAGCCGTTTCGAACTCCAGCATGAATGAGGAAAGGAAATGGCAGGCTCATGACTGCTACTGCCATCCATATCCGCCAACCATCTTCGCATCCATTCACAGAAGCTTCGCAATATGTCGAAAGAAGCTTGCCGGACAAGACTCCAGCCAACAGTTTTGGCAAGAACAAAGGCACGTGAGACATACTAAAGTAGAACCCAGCTTCATTCGGTGGGGCAATGTCGTGAGTGTAAGTGTAGAACCTAGGTGCCCATAGAGCTTCGCCTAGAGCGATGGTGCAAACGAAAATTGGAGACGCCCACAGCTCGCTGCTTAACGCTAACACGAAAGGAGCTGCGGTTGCAACGTAGCAACCCAACGTGATTGAAGAAAGCGAGGAAAGATTTTGCACCCACACCAAAATTGACCATAAAGGTTTCAATGTACTTTGAAATGCACGCGTAATCGTCGGATGGTTACTACACAAGCCACTCCCCCAGTCCTTTCGACTCGAGCCGTCTGAACTGAAAAGTGGCACAAGAACGACAATAATGAGTGGTTCTAGCGAATAGATTAACCCAAATGGTGCATTGCTCCCGTGAGTTCTTATGAAATACTTCGGAAAAGTGGCGTCTAGATGCCTGAACAGCGCTCGAACACCCACAAGGAGTATTGTGAGGAGCATGAAACCATTCCGTCTGCGAGATGGCAAACTTGGATCTTCAGGGTACGACTGCTTTGAAGTAACTGCCGACGATATTGGTAAATCAGAAGCTTGTTGCTTATGAGACAATGATTGTGGTCCAGTCTTCTCGCCGTCTAATGTTGTCAATTGTGGTGCTAATAAGAGGGTCATAGCACCACAAGCTGCAGAGAGAAAACAGGTAGACCTGTAAGGATGAGGAAAGCTGAAGCGCAACCCGTCAACTAGAGGACCGCAGCATAGCAGGCCCAGGTTCATCATTGTGTAAAATATGCCGTATGCTTTACGTACGGCTGCTGCACTCGAAGACTTTGCTGCTATAGCATCGGCGACCTCAGTGCTGCCGCTCTTCTCCACTGCAGCCCGTTGCGCCAAGACCCCAACAGCGGCAGAGAGCGAGGGAACAACAAATGCCTCGCCTAGAGGTAAAGTTGTGCAGATGATCGCCACGCAAACATTCGGGTCGGTTGTCGTCGCAAGCACTATCCGTGAGAAGGTGCACAGTGAGGCTCCACACATTAATGACCGCTGCACACCAACAGTGTCTATCAACCAACCCACTGGAAACGTGTACAAGGATATTAGCATGCCTAGCACCCCATAGAGGTTACCCGCAACTTCATCACCAAATTTCATTTCGTCGGAAAGATAAAGAGCGAGCGTGAGCGACACCATAAAATACCCTAATGCGGCTAGAAACTTAAGTGAGAACACCAACCAAAGTTGGTGGAGCGAGCTCGGCATGATTTACGTCGAGTAGCGACTAACAGGCAACAGGTGTACAACAAATAACGAGGTATGCTAGCATCGATGACTGTGTTCAAAGCGATCACTTCGATGGTTGGCGCTGGAGCGGCATCATTATTTGAACACGTGCTAACTCCTAGAGTAGAGCTAAGCTTAGAGTAGAGAGGATCACCAAGCAAAGCGGCCTACTACAACAAGCAAAAAAAATCGCTTCTGTTGATGATGACGGTGAGTGGTGACGGGTGACGGGAGAAGGCAGACAGGGCAGACATATTATACTGCAGCGGCGCGCGCGCCGCCACGCCACGATCAACGTAGTTGACTGCAGCGGCGCGCGCGCCGCCACGCCACGATCAACGTAGTTGACTGCAGCGGCGCGCGCGCCGCCGCGCCACGATCTAGTCTAGTATCAACGTAGTTGATTTCAGTGACAACGTGGCAACGTGTCAGAACACACGTACGCAGTACCCAGTACGTACTACAGAACATGTACATATGTACACTGTATAGTACAGTACGTATGTAACGTTACCCAGATAAGAATGTGATGTGACAGAGTGACAGACACATCTTCTGTGACAGACATTTTTCAGTGAGAGCAGTTTTGAGATGCCGGTACTAAACATCAAACTACGTTGATCTATTTCAATGACGTGACAAGGTGTCAGAAAATGGTTGATGTCAGTGACGTGACAACGTTTCAGAACAAGCACGCAAGGGTTTTTTGTGTCTGTGATGTGACGGACGGACGGACGGACGGACGGACGGATGGACAAAAATCCTTGGTAGGCACTTTCTGGTCGTGGTCGCATAAAACATCAAACTACGTTGATCTATTATATTAGAGCCTTTCACGGATTTTGGTTCTGAACTCCGTGAAAGGCTCTATTATTGCAATACAGGTAGTTTCGTGTAATAAGATGGACAAAGTTTTCTCTCAGCCCACGCGCTCTTAGCTTCTCCCTTGTTTTCTGCGTGGAACCCCCGCGCTCTTATTTGCGAGGCGCGGGGTGTCCCTAGCTGCACTTGCGCTTGTGGACCGATGAAGTACTACAGACAAGGAGGCGATTTTGAAGCCCTGCGTTCTTAGCACGAAAACCAGCCTGAGTCTCTTAACGTGGCGACCTCTTATCACCCGGAACTACCTGTACTGTACTTGAACGTACAAGAAGCGCGGGCCTAAGTAGCTTTCTACTGTACGCGCTGTTGTCCGTTGAAGTAAGCATTGTGCCAGCGGCCGAGCGGGACTGAGCACGAGAACCGAGAAGGATAGCTCCTCTGACACCACGAAGCGCCGTGTATCACTTGTCCGCTTGCTCGTTTATCGTTTACGTGAGTCGAGCTGCTCGAACACGACAGAATCCGCGCAGGAGACCTTCAATGAAGGGAGCAGACAATCACTAATAGCAACGGAATTAAAGAACCAAAAATCCATTCGAGAAGAGCACTCCGGGTTAGGGCACGTGTAGGTGCCTAAAAGAACTAGCTTTTTAATTAACTACTAGCCAGCGCAGCGACAGCAGCAGCAGCAGCAGATGAGCAGCCCGGAGATTACAGAGGAGAATTTTACACCTTCACACTTTAACTCTTCGTCTTCGTCGTTTCGTCGTGATACATGTTTGCTCATTTTGAAAATCAATGAGAGCAGGCGAAGGCTCTACGCAACCCAACGTTGCCAGCCCCACAAGTGAAAGCGGAAGCATGCTACCTCTTCAACTCGTGGCCGTACGGTCAGCACCAGTAGGCGCTGCGGAATCGGCGGCGTTGGTCGACAATGGGCGCTATGCGATGGCTGGAGAGGTGGTGGAGGAGGAGCTCCGTGCAGCAGGCACCACCATGTTTCACTGCGACCTTGCGCAGCAAGTCGTGTTTGGAAGGTGAGCGTGCAATTCGAGTGCCTAACTGCACAATGTATATGTACTCTTTCCGGCTACGGGATGTGTAGTGAGCATCTGCTGCGACTTGTCCAGTCCATGTAGACCTGGGTGCCTACTTGGTGTTTGTGAGCTACACTATTTCTCAGTTCTCTTTGCATCAAAGCGGCATACACCGCCCATGACCTTTCAGCAGCATGCAAAGTTAGTTCAGATAATTATATTCTAATACTTGCATGCCGGTTATTAAATGAACGCTGTTAGGTACACGGTGCCGGAGGGCACGACGGTGGGGCCGGGCGGCTCCGCAGCTTTCGTCGACTTTTTGCTCGACGGGTCGGACGGAGGAGGGTCTCTTCCGACGCGCGGGCTGTGCATCGTCACGGGCCGCACGCTCGCGGTGCACACCCCCGCAAGTGGCGCTGTCCACGAAATTGCGCTTCCCGACGCGGCCTTCGCGGCTTGCAGCGGCGGCCCGCGCCTGTGGCCGCTCGACGTCGGCGTGCTCCTAGCCTTTCCTCCAACCAATGGCGGTGGTGTTGGGAGCAGTGGTGAAGCTTACAGCAGCAGCAGCATTGGAGGAGGGCCACCAGCGCTGTACACCTTGACGCAACCGTTGGATGCCTTGCGGCCGGTGCGTTTGCCAGGCGGCTTGAGTGGCAGTTACTTCGACGCTACTTTGAGTGGCTTCGCGGACACGGGCGCTGGCTTCGGCGGAAAGGAAGGTGCTGGCAACAACAGTGGCGGCGAGCGTGTCGTGTGGATAGGCCGTGAACCTGGCTGGCCTCTTGCGGTTGTTCTTACTCGCTTTGCCTCGACTTCGCCTGGGACTGCTTTTACTGGTTTTCACCGAGGCAACAGCAGCAACAGGGACGGCCCTGCCAACCAAAACCGACTAGCGTGCTGGGCGTTGAGGCGCGAGCGCCGCGAAGGCAGCGACGGGGACCGCTACACCCGCCAAAAGGGCAGGAGCTGGGGTGGCATTCACGGCGGCGGCGGCGGCGACAAGCATTGGAGCCAAGGGCGCAGCAGCAGTAGGGCGGGCTTGCGCGACTCTCGGGACACGGTGGTGGGGCTGGCCACCGAAAGCATGGTGCTGGATATGAAGCACGAGTCGCTCCTCCAGTCGCTGGGGCGAAGCCGGCAGTCGATGGAGCACGAACTCTCATCCACCTCATTTTCGAGGACGAGTGCGAGGAGGATGGCCGCGACCACGACGAGGGGCAGCGGTGCCAACAACGCCACGGTGCGGTGGGGTGCCACTCTGAGAGCCGCCGACACCCACCGAGGCCCTCTCACTGGCCACGACGACGACGACGGTGACGGTGATAACGACGACGTTCCATTGCCTCCTAGTAGTTTCCGAGGCAGTCGCAGCCGCTTTGACTCCAAGAGCCCTACGCCGTTTCCAGGAGGCGCGTCTAGCGTGCCGAACTCCCCGTTTCAGCCGGTGTCGTCAGTTCACGCAGCGGCTGATGTCATAGAAACCGAACAAGCACTCTTAGGAACATCGCCAGTCGTGGCACACAGTAGCGAGGCTGTGCCAAGCGGAATATACGAGCCAGAGAGATCTGCAGAAAGCTCCATGTCAGTGGGTGGTGAAACTCCTTGGAAAATTGGCCGGGACCGCGGCGGCCGCGGCAGCAGCGGGAGCGAAGACTTCGCTGCGACTGCCCTGTTGCCGGAGCCAGCGTGGGGTGGCCACTCTCCGGGCGGTCGCTACCATAGCGGCGTCGGCGGTGAAGGGAGTCCAGTGGGCGAGAGTGGCAAGGGATTCGGCGACACGGGCCTCGGGCGTTTCACAGGGAGGGGGTGGAACGACGACGGAGAAGAAGAAGGCGAGGAGGCAGGTGGCTTGCAAGGTGACTCCAGCCCTGAACCTCAGTTCTCACTTGAACTCGTGTGGACCGAAGAAGATGCAAGCAACCACCAAAATAATCCATTTGGCCAAACTGTAGTAGGCGGCCAAGGAGACGAAGCGGGCACTGGGACTGCAGTGGGCGCGGGGCGTGTTTCCCCGGGCTTCGAAGGGGCATTTCGGCCATCTTCGTCGTCAATGTTCCGAGGCGATGGCGAGGGAAGAACCAGCAGCCCTCAATCTGGTGGCGGTGGGCTAGTGAGTAGTACGTGGCCGCCAGAACAAGTTTTGGTGGCAGAGACACCGCGAAGTGATCGTGGCGGCATGGTGGAGAATTGTGAGGAGAACGACGACGACGAAGACGAAAAGGGAGAAGACGACGACGAGGTAGAAGACTGGAATGTAACGTCGCGGCCCACTCTGATGCTCGTCGACCCTGCAAAAGGGGTGCTCAAAGCAATTGGCTTAGCTTTTCACAATATCAATGACGTTGATGGTGGTGGTGGTGATGGCGGGTTGAACGGCTTTGCCACTGGCCGTTTTGGTCGCGGAGGAGCAGGAAACGTTGGTGATGATGGCGTAAGTAATATTGAGCCTGGTTCCTTAGCTGGCGGCTTTGGAGGTGCAGATTCACAGAGCGCAGAGCTGCGCGTGCGGTCGACTTACCTCTTGAAGACGCTACCAAGGAACGACAGGTCGGCGCATGCCTTGAGCCCAAGTAATAACGGAGGCGAGGCTAGCACGGGTCTCGCAGGCAAGAGCAATGGGAGAAGCTTACCGCTAGCAGCGAGGTCGGCAGGCACCATAGAGGTGTCCCTTGCGCACAGTGGACTGCATGTGCGGCCATCGAGGGGCTCAGAACAAGGAAGAGGGCCACCTACTTTTACCAATAACAGCAGTAGTGGTCCTCCTACGGAGCGCTCGAAACGGATGTTGTTGCTGTTGTCGGCGGGTGGCAGTGGTGGAGTGGATCAGAGTAAAGCACGTGGCAGTGCGTCGTCCGGCGCTTCACCGCCGGTTTCTGCTGCAGAGTTGATTCTTTCCGACGGGGCAGCTTTCACGGTGCCTTGTGCGCTGCGGTGCTCCGCGCGTGCCGTGGCTGCTGCTTTATCAAGTGCTGGAGCTCCTTCTACTTCTACTTATCAAGGCGGCGGCGGCAGTGGTCAAAGCTCTGCGTTTGTACCGTCGGCCTTGCTGGCTGCTGAGCTCGACGCGGCTGCAGCGGCTGACAGTTATGAAAGTAGTAGCAGCAGCAGTGGTGGTAGTGCTGCTGAGGAAGGCGCGCAACCTAAGCTCATCGAGCAACACCAGAGTGCGTCTGAAAGCATGTGCGCGCTTCACCCGCTGCGGGTGTTGCGCTCGGTTGGCCCTTATGCGGACGTGCTGTGTGAAGTGGACGAAACAGCGTGGACAGCGGTCGAAGCGCTGCTGCCTCAGTCCATACAAGCACCGCTGCCGTCATCGTCGTCGTCTTCGTCTTCGTCGTCGGTGCAGCAGAATGTGTTGGGTGGCTCATCGGCACGGCGACTCGTAGCACGCGTGCGAGTGTCCCTGTGCCCCGCCAGCAGCGTGACTGCAGACGTCCTTGCTTCGCTCGATCTGGTGCTTGGTCGCTCGAACGTTTTTTCCACAGCGGTGCCCTCACTCTTCCATCCTTTCTCCCAGGGCTGTGGCCCTCGATTTTTTTCCGGTGCTCCCTTCTTCAATGGAGGTGCAGACCACAGAGGGTGGTGCGTGCGCAGTCAAGCGTTGCAGCTGCGCGCTGCGGTGGTAGCACGCGCGAACGCTCTTGCTCGCGCAATTGCTGCTGCTTCCTCTTCTTCGCTTATAGGCTCTGCAAGTGCTTCAAACGATAGTCATACTGGCACAGTGCAGCCTGGCTTCGAAGGTTTAACTCCACTAGAGGGTGAGCTTTTGGCAACGCCAGGGGGAAGCGACTGCGAATGGCTTGCGCTGCTTCAGATTTTGGCGGCAAACTTTACGCTCAATGAAAGTGAGGCGCCGATGAAGGCCCAAGATATTGCTAAGGAGGTAAATAAAAACAGCAGCAGCAGCAGCAGCGATTCCTCAAGTGGTGCTAGCAAACGTGATGCATGGGCTGCGTTGCTCAGCTCCGATTATCACCGCTCGTACGGCTCGTCGCAGCTTGACGTCTTCCTGCCGCCGCTGATGCCCGCAGAGGTTCCACCTAAACCCACGGTACAACCGTCGCCTGCTTCCTCCTCGTCTTCCTCTTCGTCATCTCCAGCACCGAACTCAGCAGCAGCGTCTGCAGCCCCTCCATTGATAAGTCCGGCAGTTGCTATCTCAGCGTGGGATGACTCCAATGCCAAAGCTTGCCTTTGGGTTCTGCACTTGCTGTATGAAGACGCCAAGCTCGACTTGTCTCGCGCTGCTACCACTCAGGCCTCCCTAGGCCCTTTGCTCGAAGCTCTGAGCATGCGCCTGGGGCTGCTTGCCTACTGCCACCATTACCGCCGCGACCGGGGCGCCGGTGACGAGGCTGGCTCTGGCTCTACCAGTGAAAATGGCCACCTGTCAAGCGGCAACGACTGCGCAGTTGTACCACCAGCCTCTGCTTGGGATGCAAGCTGCACCTCGTTGTTTGCCTTGAGCGCACAAGGATGTGACTCGACCAAAAAGCAAGCACCGTCTTCTCTGTCGAACGGAGATTTGCCACCTGAGCCGCCGTGTGTGCGCAGCTTTCTGCTCGCTGCTCTCGCGCGCCTCAGTCCAGAAAGACCCACTAGCATGAAACCAGGGTTACTGCCTGGTGCTGCACCTGGTGCTATCGCTGCTGCGGAGACTGGCCTGGCGAACTTTCCTTCGCTCGGAGACGGCTACACTTGCCGCACTACGCAACAAGTCGTGTCGATTTACGCCGCGCTCACTGGATGCTTCAACCATGATGAGAATGACCATGCCGGCAGCAGCAGCTGTAGTGCTGCTGATGGAGACTTTCATCCAGGCAAAGAAGCAGAAAAGGCAACAACAGCCGGAGAAGGAGCTGAAGTACCATCAGTGGCAGACATTAAAACCTCGAAATTCATGCAGCAATGCGTCGCCTGCGTCGAAGCTTTGTGCCACGTAGGGTTTTCGGCACAGCAGCTCAGTTTGTTACCCCTGGGCGCGCAGTTGCCGATTCGCGAAGCCATTCGGGCTTGCCGGGTTGCGCCACCCCCACACTGGCACGCGTCGTGCTATCGCATCGTAAGGCGGGACGATTTAGCGCTTCTCCTTGGCCCGCACCTGCCTCTAGAAGGTACGTCAAAAGAAGCGACGGCAGGTGTGGAGGGCAAGGGACCTTTGAATGACAACGAAGAAATGGAAGAGGATAACGATGGCGGCGACGACCGTAACGGCAACATTGTCGACGATGACGACGACGTAGCCATGGATAGCAGTCCTGTAGTAGGTCGCTCCCCGCATGTCTGGCCATCGCCCGCAGCAGCCGACAGCACTCCCTTCACGCTCGTGTCCCCTATAGCGCATCAGCATGACCTCGCATCGCCCGGCGCTGCTTCTTCCGTGCCACCGTCATCGTCGGGGCGTCGTATGCAGTATAGTGAACCTTTCTCCCAGCGAGAAAACGCAACGCCCTTCTCGAAAGGAGCGCCTCGCGGACGGCAGCTCAAATCGCGAGGAGGCAGCAGTGGCCACGGCTTGAGTTCTGGCGTTGGTGGTAGCGGTGGTGGTTCGTCTAGTGGGGTTTCGTACGATGGCATGGCCAGCTTTCCGTTAATTCCCGAGCTGTCGGGATTCGGTGCCGAGGAAGCCGACGGGCCGGCGTCAAGCAGCGGCAGGAGCAGCAGCAAGTGGAGCAGCAGCCTGACGGGCGGCGATAACAACGACGACAACGATGGGCTCTTGGCACTCGAAGCGGCCACTGAGGTTGGTCTGGTTTCTTACAAAGAGAAGGGGCATTTCGATCCTTAAAAATTAGGAGTATTATTGTTTTTTTAACTGAGATATTGCGGATCGTGCAAATCGTGCGTTCCATTTACGTATGTGTCTTTCTCTCTCCTCTTCACACGTTGTGTGTTTTCCCATCGGTACGTCTCAGGTGCGGTTTTCCACCGATTTGCGCGTCCGCGAGTGCTGCCGGCTCTTGCAATCGTCGAAACCGCACGTTTTACGGGTGCCCCGGCCACCGGAGGCCTCAGACATGGACTTTATTCATCTTCAACAGCAGAGGTACGTCCTCCTACAAATATTACATCATCTTTCCTACTATCGTAGTCGGTTGCCCATAAAATGCTTCAATTGCTTTTTGGTTTCCTCCACACGCTTTTCCCTCTTACTGGTCTTGTTTGTATGACTCCCTTTATCTTTCTCTGTTCAAAACCATCCTTCATCCAGGCTCTTGCTTCTCGCCACTCGTGGCCTCGCGACGTCCCTGGGCCGAGGCGCACTCACTCTGGGCACGCTCAAACCTCGCGCCCCACTAGCCGAGCCTTTGCCGGTGCCGCACCTGTGCCTGAGAGGGCGAGTGCCCCCCAAGGACGCTTCTGTCCGGCTGGACTTCAATACTTTGCTGGCGCAGCACCCTCCTACCTCTCAGGTGCCACCCCCAAGTGAGAAAAGCTTGCTAGGGTGGCCGGCGTTCCACAACGGCGTGGCGAGTGGCTTGCGGCTCGCATCTCATGGCGTTGGCTTTTTGCGTGCTGCGCGCCTCAGCGGCAGCAGTGGCAGCAGTGGCAGCGGTGGTACAAGTAGCGACGGTGGTGGAGGAGCCAGCAACGGCAATCGTGGCAGCGCCGGCGCCGCTGCAGTTGGCTCCTCTTCTTCTCTTGACCTGAGCGGTGTGAACAACAATAGCAGCAGTTCGGAACTCGGGCTCGGGTGGACCGTCACTCGCAATTGGATTGGCTACAACGCACCGTCGCCACCGCCAGGTGCCGCAGCCGTTACAGGGGCCCTGCCTCCGCCTCCAGTGCCGACCGTGCCAACTGACCGGTCGTCTGCTGAAGCAGTCGCTGAAGAAGCGAAATCTGCGCACGGCGGCTTGCTTCTCGCGCTCGGCCTTCAGGTAAACGTGGATAGTGTTTGATGTTTGGGAGTTGGGGTTCGATGGGTGAGCAAGCACCAGGTGAAGGCCAGCGAGTTCATTGGAAAGCAGAAACAATTTTCAAAGTGGATCGTATAGTTTTGCTACGATGCATTCTTGTGCTCTTTTTGTGTCTTCTACCATTGGTCGCGATTGATATGCTATGGCCGTAACTACGATAGTTGCAATATTGCTTTGCCTGAACTGTGCGTGTGTCTTCTCTACCTCTGCGCGTGTGTTTAAATGATACAGGGCCATCTTGAAGTCTTGCAGAAACCCGACTTGTACCGGTACCTCAAAGACGGCCACGAAGCCACTACAGTTGGCCTGCTCCTGGGCATGGCGTGCCAATACGTAGGCAAGGCCGACCCCACCACCAACCTCATTGTCAGGATGCACATTCCTGACACTTATGACCCCGCCCTGGGGGCTTCCGTGGGCGCCGAAGTCACGCCGGCGTGCCAGGCTGCTGCCTTGGCGAGCTTAGGCTTGCTGTATGCGGCTTCCAACCATCGCCAAATCGCTGATTTCTTGGTGAATGAACTCGGGCAGCGGCCGCAGGGCGATCAGGTATTGCCAGTCCTGTTCTACTTCGCCCCGCCACCCCGAGACCAGACTACCTTTGTTTCTTCCGCTCTATCTTCTTTCGCTTTTTTATTTGCAAGCTCAACTTGAGCTCATGTGTTGCCCACTTCCTTCCTAACGTATGATTGCTTCTTCTTAACCACCCCCCGAGCAGGTGGAAGATCGCGAAGCCCATGCGCTCTCCGCTGGCTTTGCCCTGGGCCTCGTCACACTCGCGGCGGGCCATCACGCCGGCGAAGCGGGCCACTCGGCCGAGAACTCCTCCTCTGATGACAACTTCAACAGCAGTGACGCACGAGGTGGCAATGACGAGGATGGAGGTGGTGTTGTTGGCGTGGGTATCAGCGGAATCGGTGGTGGTGTTGGCAACAACAACAACACCACCACCAACACCAACAACAGTGGAAGCAACGGCAGTGGTGGTGGCCCTCGTAGTGGGTCTCCCGGAAGTTTGATGCTCGAACAGCGGCTGCACCGGCTAGTAGTGGGAGGCCGCACCAGCGACGAAAGCAATAGCGGTGGCAGCAGCAGCGCCGCTAACAGCGGCAACAACAACAGCAGCATCAACAACAGTTCGCGGGTGTTTGAGGGCCCCTTCGTGAACACCTCTGTGACGGCGCCCGGAGCCACGCTTGCACTCGCGCTGTGCTTCATGCAAACGAACGACGAAGCAGTGGCGGCGCGGCTGGCCCTGCCCGACACTCACCCCTTGCTCGATTACGTGCGGCCGGACCTCACCATGCAGGTAAGATTTCAATGAGCAAAATTACGAAACTGTCTCGATGGTGGCAGTCTGAATGAGTTTTCTTTCAATCTGCCAAGTCCCGTTCGTTTGTGAATTCTTCTGTTTTATTTTTTTCTTGTCTCTTGTTATTGGTAATTCGATTTAAATCTTTTGCTCGTCTTACCGGCAATTCTTTCTGGTTTTGTTGTGATTGCTTCATTATGTCAGCGCGTCACCGCTCGTGCTCTCGTGCTGTGGGACTCGGTGGAGCCTTCACCCGATTGGTGCTTAGCGCAAGTGCCGCAAATGGTGCAAGACGCTTGGAACCAACTCGGCGCTCCGCCGCCAACAGCGTTATCACCGCTAGCTGGCGTGGGCGGTTCTAGTGGCGGTGGCGGTGATGGGCGAGGTCCTTTGTCTCCTCGGAACCGCCCTGTAGACAACGAAAGCTTGCTCAACCAGTCCCTCGGCTCGGACTACTTTGCCCGCGGAGGCAGTGGGCTTGGAAACACCACGAGCGAGGATAACGACGATGATGATGACGATGAGGACAATTTGCTGTCGAAAGCTGAACTGGACCACCTTTTGAACCCTGAGGCGAATTCGGTAGCAGTGGAGACCGAGCGCAAGCTGAGTGCTCTCCTCGACGGTGATTTTTCCAATCTCGACAGCCTCGTCCCTGACAACTTCGTGCCCTCCGCTGAGGCGCAAGCTGCAGCTGCTGCAGCACTTTCCTCGCCGAATTCCGGAGCTCCAGCACCAGAACCTCCCTCTGTAGGAGCTCCTTCTCCTTCCATGTCCATTCCTACGAAACCACCACCACCACCACCGCCAGCAGCAGCAGCTGCAGCTGCGGCCTCCTCAGTGTCAGCTTTTGTCGACGAAGCGTCGGTCAAGTCGGTCCACGCGCACGCCCTGGCCGGGGCTGTCCTAGGCGTGGGGTTAAGGTTTGCGGGGACTGCAGACCCCCGCGCCAAGGCCACCTGCCTGCTCGTCTTGCGCCATTTCCAAGGGCTCCGGGACGGAACACCTCACCCCGACGCGTGCATAGGCCCTTACGGCTGCGGGAAGGCGTCCGTTGCGTTCGGTATGGCGCGTGGTTAAAGTTGTACTCTTTTAAGTGCGCCGTTTTGTACTGCGACTGAAACCGCCACAGTATTTTCCACCATAATCCGTCATGGTGAGAGCCTCATCGTCAATTCTATCTATCATGTGACAGGTGACGCGTCCAACGATGGTGGCGCTAATGGTGTAAAAGTAGGCGCTATGTTTGGCGCCGGAGCAGCAAAGGCAGCACGGCTGGCCGCTCAAAAGCCCGACCGGCCAGCGCTAGAAATGTGTCTAGGGGCCGCAGCGGTATGAGAGGGCGCACACATTGTGACATCGTAGTTTTTTTAACCTCACTCGTTCCGTTTCTCATCGCCTCGTATCTCTCGCCTTACTGTAGTAATCACGAGGCGCATTTGAGTTTTTTCACATGTGCGCTTGTTTCTTTGTTGCGGTGACCGTGGCGGTGCCTCACCTTAGATGAGCCTCGGGCTCGTGCTAGCGGGCACTGGCGATTTAGAAGCCCTGACGCTGATCCGAGCCCTACGAGCGAAAGTCGACGCAGAGGTACGATCAAAACGGCACTCTGAATATTCTTTCCTGCCATCTCTTTCATTTTTTCTGTCTTTCGATTCTTTTGGCATGCGCGATTTCATTCTGCTTTATTCTCACCATCTTTGCGCATTCTCCACCCTTTGGTGATGAGCG
>Ga0307930_1001550_pt1 | contig 18163 bp, 10 predicted proteins | sample OrgLakmetageno46_FD_203161 | JGI IMG/M metagenome (GOLD analysis project Ga0307930, IMG submission 203161) | Saline water microbial communities from Organic Lake, Antarctica - #46 | ecosystem: Environmental > Aquatic > Non-marine Saline and Alkaline > Saline | place: Antarctica: Organic Lake...
GAAGGAAGCGAACGATTTCGGAACGAAAGTGATCGCACGCTTCATTTGCCGTGTGTGCAAACTCACTGATGTGGGTAAGCTCATGGCGGATTTATCTATTAATTCCCTGTTTCTGTTTATCTATTTACCTTTCAGATTTCAGTCCCATTTGCAATTGCGATGGCATCATAGGCAATTCTCTCGTTTTACTTGCTTGAAATATGAAGGACATGTGTATTGTGTTTTTTAGGAGTAGGCGGATAGCAACCAGCAACGCACAACGCATTCATTATACATAACAATGAACCAGGCACTGGAGACAGGTATTGACGTATTCAACTATTTGTTTGACGTATTTTCTTTACAGTAGCTGTAAGCTGTAAGCCTGCTGTAAGTACATGAATGTGTGTACTGTGCACTGCTCTCGTTCTATCGAGCTAACGAGTGCGAGCGAGTGCTCCTGTTCCTGCCCCCTTCTTACGCCCTTCAGCTCTTCAGCTCATCAAACAAGTTCGTCATGAAGAGACGTGGTACTGAAATGTCTGCAACACAAATTACTGCACCCTCCAGGCGGTAGGTGTAGCTTTTGACTTTCACAAAAGTTCTTGAAAGCAGCTACAAACTTTTCCTTAGGGTGTCGCAAGACCCGACCGCTGTAGTGGAGAACTTCTGAATGGCGTCAACTCCACCGCTAGAAATACCGCAACACTCCGGTATTGTGCGTTTAAAGCGCGCTAGAGAATATCGAACAGATGCGGAGGAAGCCGAGGGTCGCGAGAGAAAAAGCACACGCAAGGAAATCTTTCGAAGCGCTCATAACGTATTAGGTGGTGCGTTGAATCAGCGTGCCTATTGCCTCGAACCGACTTGCGACGAGGTGCGCCAGAATTGCGACGAATTAGGCTACAGTAAAACGAGCTATGGCGCTGGCAGTAAAAGGCATCGACTCATCGCTGATTGGCGCTGCGACGAGCCGAGTCGTGAGAAGATAAGCAAGGGTGCAGAGGACAGGTGTGTAGTTCACGGAGACGCCCGGCGCTGCGATGAAGCGGGCTGCGATAAGTCGGGCCTCAATGTAAGTGGCAAACGAAAAATTCGCGTAGGCGGCCGCCGCTGTGACATGCCTGGCTGTGAGAAGTTGAGCCTAGGTGCAAGTGGCAAATGCTGTGCTCATGGAGGTGGGCGGCGCTGCGATGAGCCAGACTGTAATAAGTTGGGTCTTGGTGCTATTGGCAAATGCATAGCACATGGTGGCGGCCGGCGCTGCAATGAGCCTGGCTGTGGTAAAGTGAGCCAGGGCCCAAGTGGTAATTGTATTGCCCACGGAGGCAGCCGACGCTGCGACGAGAAGGGTTGCGAAAAGTTGAGCGATTCAAGTGGGAAATGTATTGCCCATGGTGGAGCCCGGCGCTGCGATGAGCCTGGCTGCGATAAAACTTGCGAAGGCAAAAGCAACAAGTGTGTAGATCACGGCGTGCGTCGCTGTGACGAGCTTGGCTGCGATAAAACTTGCAAAGGTAAAAGCAGCAAGTGTGTAGATCACGGCGGCGTGCGTCGCTGTGACGAGCTTGGCTGCGATAAAACTTGCAAAGGCAAAAGCAGCAAGTGTGTAGATCACGGCGGCGTGCGACGCTGTGACGAGCCTGGCTGCGATAAAACTTGCAAAGGCAAAAGCAACAAGTGTGTAGATCACGGCGTGCGTCGCTGTGACGAGCCTGGCTGCGATAAAACTTGCGAAGGTAAAAGCAGCAAGTGTGTAGATCACGGCGGCGTGCGTCGCTGTGACGAGCCTGGCTGCGATAAAACTTGCGAAGGTAAAAGCAGCAAGTGTGTAGATCACGGCGGCGTGCGTTGCTGTGACGAGCCTGGCTGCGATGAAACTAGCAAAGGCAAAAGCAGCAAGTGTGTAGATCACGGCGGCGTGCGTCGCTGTGACGAGCTTGGCTGCAATAAAACTTGCAAAGGTAAAAGCAGCAAGTGTGTAGATCACGGCGGCGTGCGTCGCTGTGACGAGCTTGGCTGCAATAAAACTTGCGAAGGCAGGAGCAGCAAGTGCTGTGAACACCGAGGAAATCGTGGCTGCAATGAGCCGGGCTGCGAGAAGTTAAGCAAAGGTGCTATTGGCAAATGCATAGCCCATGGAGGCGGCCGGCGGTGCGATGATGTAAACTGCCAGAAGCTGAGTCTTGGCGCAAGCGGTAAATGCAAAGCTCATGGAGGCGGCCAACGCTGCACTGAACTGCACTGTGAGAAGCTGAGTCTTGGCGCAAGTGGTAAATGCTGCGCCCACGGTGGTGGGCGGCGCTGCAACGAGCCGGACTGCGATAAGTTGGGTCTTGGTGCAAGTGGTAAATGCATAGCCCACGGAGGTGGGCGGCGCTGCAATGAGCCTGACTGCGATAAGTTGGGTTTGGGTGTCCTTGGCAAATGCATTGCTCATGGAGGTGGTCGGCGCTGCAACGAGCCAGGATGCGAGAAGACGAAGAAAGGTGCAAGCGGGAAGTGCTATGCCCACGGAGGTGGTCAGCGCTGCAACGAGGACGGGTGCAATAACTTATTTTCAGGTAAAGGCGGAAACTGCTGCGCCCACAGAGGTGGCCGGCGTTGCGATGAGCCGGACTGCATTAAGATGAGCCTTGGTACCACTGACAAATGCATAGCTCATGGTGGTGGCCGGCGCTGCAGTGAGCCAGACTGTAATAAGACAAGCAAGGGGGCTGGTGGCAAATGCATGGACCACGGTGGTGGTCGCTGCAGTGAGCTAGGGTGCGATAAATTGGGTTTAGGTGCTCTTGGCAAATGCTGTGCCCATGGCGGCGGCCGGCGTTGTGATGTGTCGGGCTGCGAGAAGCTGGTCAAGGGCGCAGGCGGCAAATGCATAGCTCATGCAGGTGGTCAGCGCTGCAATGAGCCGGAGTGTAATAAGCTGAGCCAGGGTGCAGGCGGCAAATGCATAGCTCACGGAGGTGGCCGGCGCTGCAATGAGCCGGACTGTAGTAAGCATAGCGTGGGTCGAAGTGCCAAATGCTATGCTCATGGCGGGGGTCGGCGCTGCAACGAGCAAGGCTGCGAGAAGTTGAGCCAGGGTGCGAGCCTTCAATGCATCGCACATGGTGGCGGCCGTCGCTGCAATGAGCCGGATTGTTGTAAGCCTAGCACGGGTCAGAGTGGCAAATGCTATGCTCATGGCGGGGGTCGGCGCTGCGACGAGGAGGGCTGCGAGAAGCTGAGTCAGGGTCCAAGTGGAAAATGTATAGCCCACGGAGGTGGGCGGCGCTGCAATGAGCCAGGCTGCGATAAATTGAGCAAAGGTAAAAGCAGCAAATGTGTAGACCATGGTGGCGGCCAGCGCTGTGATGAGCCAGGCTGCGAACTACTGAGCCAAGCTGCAGACAGCAAATGTTTTGCTCACGGAGGAGGTAAACGTTGCAGTGAGCTAGGATGCGAGAAGTTGTGCCGGGGTGCAACTGGCAAATGTAACGCCCATGGAAACGGTCGGCGCTGCAATGAGCCAGGATGTGATAAGTCAAGCGCAGGTCAGAGTGGCAAATGTTACGCTCACGGGGGTGGTCGGCGCTGCGACGAGGAGGGTTGCGAAAAGCTGAGTAAAAGTCCAAGTGGAAAATGTATAGCCCACGGAGGCGGCCGGCGCTGTGATGAGCCTGACTGTAATAAGACATGCGCAGGTCAGAGTGGCAAATGTTACGCTCACGGGGGTGGTCGGCGCTGCGACGAGGAGGGCTGTGAGAAGCTGAGTCAGGGTCCAAGCGGAAAATGTATAGCCCACGGAGGCGGCCGGCGCTGCGATGAGCCAGGCTGTGAGAAGCTGAGCCTAGGTGCAAGCCGTAAGTGCGTTGCTCACGGTGGCGGCCGGTACTGCGATGAGCTCGGCTGTGAAAAGTTGAGTGATTCAAGTGGTAGATGCGTGGCTCACGGTGGTGGCCGGCGCTGCGATGAGCCGGACTGCGAAAGGTTGAGCAATACAGGTGGCAAATGTATACCCCACGGCGGCGGTCGACGCTGCAATGAGCTAGGTTGCGGTAAGCTGAGTCAGGGTGCAAGTGGCAAATGCATAGCCCACGGAGGTGGGCGGCGCTGCACTGAACTGGACTGTAATAAGACAAGCGCAGGCCAGAGTGGCAAATGCGTAGCCCACGGCGGTGGTCGACGCTGCGATGAGCCTGACTGCGATAAGACAAGCAAGGGTTTCAGCGGCAAATGCTACGCTCACGGCGGTGGCCGGCGCTGCGATGAGCCGGATTGTGAGAAATTGAGCCTTGGTGCAAGTGGCAAATGTTCTGCTCACGGCGGTGGCCGGCGCTGCGATGAGCCTGACTGCGATAAACTAAGACTGGGTGCGAACGGAAAATGCTACGCCCATGGCGGTGGTCGGCGCTGCGATGAGCCAGGATGCGAGAAGCTGAGCCAGGGTAATTTGAGCCAGAGCGGAAGTGCTAAATGTGCAGCCCACGGCGGCCGCCGCTGCATTGAGCTAGGTTGTGAGAAGTCGAGCCAAGGATTAAACGGCAAATGCTGCGTCCACGGTGGAGTCCGGCGCTGCAACGAGCCAGACTGCAAGAAGGTGGGGCTTGGTGCTATTGGCAAGTGCATCGCCCACGGCGGTGGTCGACGCTGCAACGAGCCAGGCTGTGATAAGACGAGCAAGGGCGCAGGTGGCAAATGCGTGGCTCACGGAGGTGGCCGGCGCTGCAACGAGCTGGGTTGTGAAAAGTTGAGCTATTCGGGCGGGAAATGTATACCTCATGGAGGCGGCCGGCGTTGCGATGAGCCAGACTGCGTGAAGTTGATCCAAGGTGCAAGTCGTAAATGCATAGCTCACGGAGGTGGCCGGCGCTGCAATGAGCCGGACTGCGAGAAGCTGAGCCAGGGTCCGAGTGGTAGATGCTGCGCTCATGGAGGTGGCCGGCATTCAAAAGGTGGGTTATCATAAGTTGAGCCGAAGTGAAGGCGACATATTATGGTACACGAGTGTTGGCGGCTCTAGCTAGTGTATTCGCCTATTGTGAGCCCGTGAGATGGCGGATATGGTAACCTGCTTAACATCTGGACCACATCTTTTCATCGGAAACATTGGGGATTGTGTTGTTGTGATGGGTGGTATGCTTGATAGTGCCGCTATGACAGCCCGGCTGCGATTTCATCTCTGCTTTCGGTCCTAATGCCAGTGTTATACGTTATACTTACAAGTACCAAGTGAACAAAAAAAATTGTGGAAAGCAAAGTGATGAAGGTAGATCACAGAAGGGTTGCTGTGTGTTAAACAGAAAACAGTACTTAATATTTGAAGGGGTTTTGAAGGCCTAGCTCGACGCGGACACGCCGCAATTCCAATACCCCATTTAAAATTTTTAGTGAGTTGTAAATTGGCCAAAAAGGGCGCATTTCAGGGGGGGGAGGGGGGGGCTAGGGTCATCAAAAGAACGGTTTAGATATACGCATACGCCTGTCTTTTGCGCTTGATTGTTCTTTAAGCTTTTTCTGGTCGTGTGTCGTGCTTGTATTGCGTGCACAATGCTTCCTTCTAATTCACCCCTAGCCCGCTCTCTGTGCGCCTTAATTAGACTGTGATGTCCATAACTTTTTTATTCCTTACTCATTGCTCTACACTTGAGTCGCCTGCGGGTGCCTTCTTTATCGAAGGGCGGGTTTCGGTATTTGTTATTGCCCGCGGCGATAATGTTGCTGATGAGGTAGAATATAGAATACCTCATGGAAAGCTGTGTAGTCCTCTTTGCTGACGTCACGTGGCATCATGACATGTGTCAGTTCGTATCACTTGAATAAGAACTAATTTCTAAATGGTGCATAATTGCCACACGAGATTTATGGCGTAAATCGTGACCTGGATTACAGATGACCAACAGCCCAGACACAGCCAAGCCCACGAGCGGCGTGTGGTCGATGTTCTAGGCACCAGGCATGATCCCAGTATCCAAATTAGCATTCATTTATTCTTATTCCTTGGTACTTGGCAGAAAGTAGTCATACATGGACTTCAAAAGTAGAGCCCTCACTCCACTTAACAGAAGTATTAGTATATGTGTAAGTGCCAGTATCATTATCAGCCCAGGACCCAGGACCCAGAAGCCCAGGTTCCATGTCCGATCATGTCTTTGCCAAAAGCAAGGGCATTTCGAAGGATTTCGATGAGTGGATCGCCATTGCCAAGGACAGGTCGAAGTGGAGACAGCTGACTCACTCCATTCCCAAACCTCCTGATGCCTGACGGCTGAAGGACACCTCGAGAGAAAATGATTACAATTTCATTACGCAAAAGGACACTCAGCCCAGTCAGACTTGTTCTGAAGGTTACATTTTTCTGTTGCTATATGCCACAGTGGTGTTTCTTTGTATCTTGGGGAGTATTAACTAGACTAGACTAGACCATTTACCATGTACACATGCACTTATTGCGGGTATTCTTCAGCCACATCGTTCTGATAGGCGCCATTAAGATACAAGCAGAGGTGGAATTATTTGTGTTTAATGCCTGCGGTAGCCTTTTTTTGATATTTGTATTAAATGGGAATGAGAAGTGTGCATATTTTTTTGTCCTTCGAGTTCGAGTTGAACAAAATACAGTATGTCAACCAGAATAGCGCTAAGCAGGAAAGCGGAAAGCGCCCACTTCGAATTGTATTACTATATGCACTTCCCCGCAGCTCATCACTCCGATGACTAATTCGCCTTCATTTTATTCGTATTCGATTTGTTGCTGCGCCGCGGCGCCGCCCGTCCTCGTGCCCGCCTGCGTGCGCTGCACTTCGCCCTCCGCTGAAAGGGGCCCAATCACCAGCGGCAGCTCGCACATGTTCTTTAGGTAGCCTTCGTGCCGCCGGGCGTCCTCGAGCCACGCTACGTGGTCGTAGGTAGGCTCTGCGTGCTGAATCCGCCGCAGAATGTCCTGTACATTGAAATCAAAAAAAGGGGTGGGGGAATTTAAAAAATAACACAAAAGAAAGAAAAATTGTAAGAAGGAATAGAAATAGAAAAGAGGCAATGTGACTGATGGCTTCGAAAGCATATACCAGCATTGTAAGAAGGAGGCAACAGATAGTACGTGCAACGGGCTGGATTCTTTCTTTCCCGTAGGAATCCAGCGCTATCTAAACACTGCACCGTACCTGGTTCTCAGCAGTGATCTTGTGCATTTCACGCTTTCGCGCCTCCTTGGTCAGTGACTTCGAGTACTTCATCGATTCGTTCTGCGTGTCCATGCTACTTTGCTGCAAGCACGAGCACCACACAAACGACACAAGTTTAGGCACCATCCAGAAAATCGAGAAGGTCGCTTGTACAGAACAGACAAAGGGGAAGTTGATATGCCTACTAGTGATACAATCCCCGCAGAACTTAAAGAGGCTACAGCGTTACTCACTCGCATGATATGAGACATCTTCTCCAATAGATAGCGATTATCACGCTCAATTTCCGCGTATCGCTCCTCCTGTCCCAAGAACGAAGAATAGGATGAGGGAGCAAGTGGAGAGAACCCAGTTATACTCCTCAAATGATGGTGCCCTATGAGGCCTATTCTGAACGAGTATCGTTTGAGCTTTCTTAAAGTCTATCATAATACATCGTTTTAGTACCATCATTTGCTCCTTCTTCTGATTCTTCTGCAGGTGCGCGAAGCGCTGAGGCGGTCTGTTGTCGACAGAGCATTTAACGGTGGCAAGGTTCATCCGGTGCTTGTCTTGGTTCGCCTTCACAGTTTTTGCGTAACACTGCTTGTTGCCGATTGGCATAGCGCGGCGCGCGCGATCCATATTTTATCTATTGCGATAATGTGCAAGCGAAGGGCGCTGTCTATCTAAAGTTCTAGCGTTGTCGCAAAGGGCTGTTCACCGTTCAGCGCACGAGAAGCAGTCGTTAGGGAAGAAGTTGAAACACGAAAAATTGGAAGAAACGAAACACGTACTTTTCAGGGATTGTTTCCTGGGTGCACCCGAGTGAACAAGAAACCAGGAAAAGAGCCCGACATGAACATTTCGTTTCCCATGAAACTGGCCTGGCAGGCGGACTGCATGTTTCTGTTTCTCAGGTGGAAACGAAACACCTGGATTTCTAAGGTTTCTTTCGGGTTTCGTTTCAATTCCGCCCCTCAAAGTAAGTGCTCCTCAAGAGATTTTTCTGAGGATCAGCTCGGATCGCGGTTTAGTTGGTGCGATAACGGAAATTTTGATCGAAAGTGAAGTTCGCGTTCAAATACATGGGAATCCAGTACAACTGTTCGCGATTTGCCTATTCTCAGTGCCTGCTGATCCCACCTATCACGCCCCACGTAAGAAAGAGATGGAAACGAAATATCCAGGTGAATGGTGAGAGAAACAGCGCACGAGGCCCATATGTTTCGTTTCTAGAAACCAGAAACGCCCAGGGCGGCGCTTTTATTGTTTCTTGGAAACGAAACACGCCAAAAATCCGGGTTTGTTTCCTATGTTTCCTTTTCCCTGTGTTTCGACTTCGACCCTAGCTCTCATCTTCATTGCATGCCTGGTAGCAAGAAGTATACAACAAAATAGTATATTAGGGAAACTTCAACTTGATTTATTGACACTGTATACTCACCATGAAGCAACCTCGCTGCGCTAGAGCGCTGGGTGTTTTCTTCGCTGCTGTTTCAACAGCGCAAGCGTTTGCGTCGCCTGCGCTGAGTTCATCTCCGATAGCTCGACCAACATCAAGGTCAATCCAGCGGCCTTTGCCATGCTCCAGTGCCAATGGCCGTAGTCGTCCACCTCTCTCTCGCACCGCGGCTGTACCACCCAGCATTGGCGCAGCGTTGCGCTTAGCTGGCGGCGGAACTCAACAAGCCGTGGCTGCCAAAGCGAGCGAAAGTTCACTGAGTTTGTTGCTGGGCACTGGCATTGACCGCACTTTCAACTCTGTGTTTACCTTGCTCATCGCCGCTGTGGCCCTCCTTCGCACAGCGACTCGCACCAAGAGTAGCGATGACGAGGCAGCTACACCAGTGGACTCTGCAGAGCGCAACTTGCAGTGGCGATTTTTAGCAGTATTTTGGCTATTTCGAGCGGCAGATTGGCTGCAAGGCCCTTACTTCGTTGAAGTTTACATGTCAAAAGTAAGATTTCTCTGTAATCGCTGAACGTCTTAATCTCTCTAATTGCGAACAAAGGATAGAATGCATCATACTACTATGTCCACATACGTAGGCGATGACTGTTAAAAATAGTACAAAATACTTTAAACGTAGCGTATTAGTGAAGATACTGTTTGTATCGTTCGTAATTTATTCTCTGGGATCATTCTTTTCAGGTAATCGGAGGCGTTGCCCTTGGTATGGATACGATTGCCAAGCTCTTTTTGACTGGGTTCACCACCACTGCGCTCCTCGGCCCGTTAGTGGGCAATTGGGTGGACAAGTATGGCCGCAAGAAAGGCTCGATGGCGTTTGCGCTGTTTTACACGGCTGCTGCGCTCGCGGTGTGCTCCAACAATTTGGCGGTGCTGTTTGCAGGGCGCGTCGCGGGAGGCATTGGCACCAGCCTGCTCTTCTCCGCCCCCGAAGCGTGGTTCGTTGGAGAAGCTGGGCGGGGTGCTTTCAGTGGTGCTTTTTTGGGACGGACCTTTGGCTTGGCGTACTTTGGCGATTCAATTGCGGCGATGACGGCGGGGCAGGTGGCGCAGGCCTCGGCGAATGTCGCCGGCCCGACTGCGCCCTTTGTAGCGTCAACCCTGTGCCTTGGGCTCGGGGCCCTGATTGCCAGCGTGTGCTGGGCTGAAAACAAAGCCGACCGGTCAAGCTCTGAGGTATCTGCTTCAAACGAAGGCGGAGAAGTCGCCAAGAGCAGCGGTGGCGGTGGTATTCGGCGGGCAGCAGCAGCGATGGCGGCAGACCCCAAAATCCTGTGCGTAGGCGCGGTGCAGTCCCTCTTCGAAGGCGCCATGTACATTTTCGTGCTGCAGTGGCCGAACGCGCTCCGCGCTGTATTGTCAGGCAGCGCTGCGGTGCCCTTTGGGAAAGTGTTCAGTTGCTTCATGGCGAGCTGCATGCTCGGCTCGTCGCTGTTCCCTGCTTTGGCCAATCGCGGCGTGCGGGTCGAAGACAGCGCACCCCTTATGCTCGGCTTAGCTGCAACGGCCATGGCGTCAGCAGCTGCGTTTGGCACGACGGGCCTAGCTGCGTTAGCGGGAGCATTCTTTGCGTTCGAAGCCTGCGTCGGGTGAGTTTGATGAAGTTGCACTTTCAAGTCCATAAATACAAAAACCTTGCAGGCCTTCACAATTGCACAAACGACTTGCAAATGCTTCTCAAATATTTTGTGCTTGTTTATATTCATAATCTGGCGGCATCTTATCTCCGGCCTTTCATGCTATGCATGATGAAACAAACAAATATCAGGTTTTACTTTCCGGCCATTGGTACTCTTCGGTCCAAGTACTTGCCCGACGAGCACCGCAGCGTCATCATGAACTTGTTCGGCATTCCGCTGAACCTCATTGTGGTAGCGACTTACCTCCAAATCAGCCGCCTGGGCACCACTGGGGCTCTGTGGATTTCAGCTGCCAGCCTCACTTGCTCATTCCTCGCGGCATGCGCACTAAAATTTGCGTCTCCAGCGGGAGGCACGACCAAGGCAGCGCCATCTTGAGTTTGTGACTAGTGCGGTGTCGACTTCGAATTAAATCACCAATGTGCTTAAATAAAAATCAGGAAAATAGATAAAGCGATGCGTCTGCGTCGGAATCTTTACAAATGGTGTCCCTCGTGTATCATGTATTGGTTGTCTTGTTTAGCTTTTACGCCGAATATTTGAAGAAGGATAGAGGAGAAAGTAGGAATTTTAGAGCCTTGGCTGGGAATGGCGGTCTTATACGCGAAGTCAAAATTTACATTATTTACGGTTTTTTATATGTTTTATATTATATTATATTATATTATATTTTTTTAAGGGAATCGCTAAATGTAGTAGTCCTAAATGGGCCTTTTTTAAGGTTTATTACGAAATAATATTTACGTAAATGTGCGTAAAATCGAGTCGACTCCTGCGTCATTCCCAGCCAAGTATAGAGCCTTTATTCAGTATTCCGGTACATTCCTTTTACTCTCAAGGATTTGTTTTTGTTTGCGTGGCACACTGCCGCACTGCTTGTGTGCTCGCTTCTACCCGCGGCATTGGTTTCTGCGTCATTTTTGTTCGTGTGTGGTGGGGTATTCGCGCTTCATAGTTGATAGACCGGGATACGGGATATGCAGCTCTGGGTGAATAAGTTATGTAACTCAAGTTAAATCAAGATTGCTGACTTCTCAGCTTCAGTTTCCATGTGTTTCTTCCCATCAAAAACGCAATAGAGAAAAGAGTACCTGAAACGGACAGAAAAATCAGTGTCGACATGGGGCTTTTTAGAGATAGCGACAATTCAAAACTTGACATAACTGTACTATCTGTAATTTAATCAAATTATGGGGATGCTTGATTCGTGCTTGAATGAAATTTCCTCTTGTTGCATCCAATATTGATTTTATAAATTCTGACTTTCAAAATAAGTAATCATTTTGACTATTACGCGTACAAGTAAATGTTCAAAGCCAAATTTTACGGCCTTACATGTGTCAAATTTTAACTGAAAGTCAAGTTTACAGAACACCACATGAGATGCTTCTCGGCGCTGTTCGAGTCAACCGATGCCTTGAAAAGGCGAGTAACGAACGAAAATAAGAAGCAGTTCAAGAGTCGCGTACTTGCAGGTATCATTGCATCTCTGATCTTCGCTATCAAGCAATGTAGATTATTGAAGGTTTACAGAGATATTCCCATTCCATGGAAAAATCTTTGTCAAATTGCATGGGATGCATGAGATTCATGTTGGCCGGAAAGACTGACTACAATCACGACGTTGGTGATCTTTTTGGTACGCTATATGTAAAAAGAAAAACATAGAAGTCCTTGCGAAAAGCGGGAATAGAATGAAAATAGATTGAGAAGGAATGAATAGCAAGAGGTTTTAAGCCTATAGATCGAATACGTTAACAAGTAAGTAAGTAATTTGTAAAAGTATTTAAAAGCAGTATGTACTAGTAGTTCTGTACGACGTGTCGACACCTGCGCCTTGCAATGCGAAGTTGTGGGTGTGACCTTTATCAAGATAGGATGCGACTACTATGACAAGTTTGGCAAGCAAATAAGTATCGTAAGCACTCACTCTAAGAGTGCATTCAGCCGCATATTGCCTTTGCCTTTCGCCTTCGTGGAGTACCGTTCATTGTACGATGTGGTATCGCAGGGAATTGAGCACTGTTCTTTTGTTCCTTGTGAATATGGGGAGAACAACATTTATGCAGCACAACACAATCTTGAGTGGTTTAAACTTGTGCGATCTTCCTTGCAATCCCGTGTCGCGTTTCGTTTCTGAACATCACTTGATAAAAGCAAATGTAAGTATAATTCGAAGAGATGCACTGCTTCAGTTCAATAAAGATCGTGCAGAACTCGAGCCAATTATGAAAATCGCTGCATACAAAATACAATCACCAAGAAACAAAATTATTCGAAACTACTCTCTTAAAGTATTGGCTCCTGCATTACGTCGCTATCACGAAGCACATGTTGCACTACGTCAATTGAGCAGTCCCATGTGTTTCCGTAGGATGAACGAAGCTGCTGACTCCCAGTCGTGCCGACCAGATATTCAAGCGTCGTTTCTTGACCCTAACCCACTTGATTGGGCGTACTATGCCCTCGCTGAGAAGACAGTTGTCACAAAGAAGGAAGTATTTAAGGAGCTATGCCTTGGGCGGGAGCTAGAGATTTTAGACCCCGCAAAGCAGTATCCATCAGGAAACTTGATCCAGATGACGGAGACGAACCTCAAAATCTTAGAAGATTCTCGAGCTCAGTCAGTAGCGAAAAAAATTGGTACGACTACTGTTTGTGTTAAGAACTTCTTGGAAGGTGTAAAGGTGGAGCCCCGCATCGTATTAAACGAAGTATTCGCGGCGTGGAGTACTTCGCAATTTAATAGGCACATGGAAGCACCTTTGAAAGGGTTAGGTCACATCAGGATAATCATCTATGGTACTGATTATGTAGCTCCCACCGTTGAGCACCGCTCTTTCACAGGGCTGCCAGCATTTTCTCCGGGATACATTCGAGATCGTTTCAATTTGACTAATGATCAAAGCATTTCTGCCGCTTGGGCGAACTTTTCTGACTGGCAAACTTTGGAGCATGCATATGCTCTCAACGAAAGTCTGATGAAACCAGACTCGAAATGGTCCGCAAGTCTCCAAACTTGGGAGTTCATGGGACTCGATTTCAAGATTTTCGCTGCGAATCTGTTTGCTAGACATCCGAGGGTATTTCCACTTCCATTGGGTGCACCAGATCACTTTCATAGTACCCTTGAGCGTTATAGACTCGGCATCCGAAAACGAGAAACTGACTTCAAGAAAAGACACATGCTCTTGCTTAATTTCAAACCTTTCGGAGGACCTAATGGGCCATCCTCCTCTGAACGTCAAGCAATCTACAGATTGGCAGCTCTTGGTGACCCAGAAAATGGTGTTAAGCCATGGACTTTTGCTAATATTCTACCCAGCAAAGGCGACGATGATATGACGGACACTCTGCTGCAGATGAATCACCACTATGGCATTTTGGCTTCCTCCCATTTCGTGCTGAGCCCTCGTGGTAATGGTTTGGACTGCTTCAGGACATGGGAGGCTCTGGCGCTTGGCACAATACCTATAGTGAAGAAGTCTGGTCCTTTTGACGCTATATACGAAGGCCTTCCTGTACTACTAGTGGACCGCTGGGAAGACGTGACCCTCGAACTGCTTGAACGTATACTGCAAGAGTGGCGCCATCGCCGTTTCCCTAATTTGAAGCGCATATCGATCGCAGGCTGGCTCCCCGAAAGTTTATGAAGGGTATTTGCGCATCCATCGTTAAGTGGTTCGATTGGAACGTACAGAAGCGATTCCTGGCACTTGCTATAAGCCACTTGAGGTTGAAATGTTGTACTTCTAAAACGAGTGAACGCCTCGCAAATAATGTCATCGTTGTTAACGTACTTTGAAGCATGTTTTGCCTTAGGTCCTGGTCAGCAATCACGCGAATTTACATCATTTTAAGCCTCATAAAGAATCTCAGCGTCAGATTGTACGCATGCGCTGCATATCTGATAGTTGCATTCAATGGAATCTTTATAACTTGGAATTACACGTAGGTTGCATCAATTCTGCGATAAGTTCAAGTTCATCAAAGAAATGAGGCCATCAGTACACAATGCGCAATGCCAGCGTCGAGAAGTGTTACGAAGCATTGGTATCATGCGAGATGACGTGTATTAGTGTATACGAACGTTCAACCCTTTTATTAATCATAAATTTACAAATGACAGATGACATTCTTTTCTCCAACAGGAGCGCTGTAACCTGCAGCTTTCGTTCGTGATATCATAGTCCAACATGAGTTTGTAACTTCTGAAACCATACATGTACAGTAGACCATAGATTCTGGGGCCATGCCAAACCCTGGTGGTTTGAGCCATCGTGGATTACAGATGGATTAGTTCGGATCGGCTTATACTCCCCAATTTCAAAGGACCACCAATAAATAGCACAGAGCGGTGTATTAGAACCAAGTTGATTGCAGCAATAAATATTGCATTCAAATAACGTGCTCATTGCCCATTGTGGCTGTAATCCCTCACCCGTGTGAGCAAAATCGGCCAGGCGCCTGGCGTGGGGCCAGCGATGTCTCAGTAGCCTAATTTTCCATACCACGTCCTAGTCGTTTTTTAATTTCAGGTTTACGTCTTTTTGCAGGGTAGAGTTAAGGCTGGTATTTGATTATGTATGAATTCAACTACGTGTGGCTGGAAATAGGTGCATATTTGAGTTTAAGCGCGACCGAGGTGTGCTTTCTGATTTTATCGCCTTGCCTGGCTGTGTAATGCGACAGGCTTCCACTAGCACAAGCGCCTTCAGCGTTCTTGGTTCTTCAGTTCAAATCACAGAATTAAATCGGTGTTTCGGACTGATCTATCAGGTGTTGGGGCAGTACTTAAAATTTCGGAATGTTCCCCGCCGTCCATAAATTATACTTAAGTCTACGCGGGTAATTCGTAATTCGGCTGCATCGCTCATAAGGCTGGGCCAACCGCAGATCTATTCGGTTTGCGAGTTGAACGCAAATGCAAAATAAGGTCCCACAAATATTCTCATGAGTTTAGGCCATTACTCATTGGCGATGGCCGCGCTCAATAGGAGCTAAAAATGGCTGCTACTCTATTCTATCGCCCTGCTTCACCAGCACCGCTGTCATGAGCATCAGGAGTTCCACCGTCTCTCCTTCCAGAAGCAGCGGAAGCCTGCCGCACGAAGCCCAAAGTAACGGGCCGGGGCCGGCTCACCAACAAGTCGAACAACTGGTTGGCGCCGAAGCCGTCGGGAAGCTGTTCGCCGTCGACCTCTGCAATCAGGTCCCCCGGTTGCACCCCCGCTTCTGCCGCGGCGCCGCTGGCGTGCGTGGCGACCAGGCTTAACTGGTTCTGGGCCGCTGCGTCCTCGTCGACGTCGAATTGTAGACCAATGGGCCCTGGCCCAAAACTGGCCCGAAACGCCACAAATTCTGGCGGAGCACTCGTGGGCGACAATGCAGACGATGCTACTGAGGAAGAAGCACTCGCGGAGCCGTGAGGATCACCGCTCGTGGGGCCGTTGACATCCTCCGTGAGGTCGTACTCGGTAGCGCTAGGAGCATTGTTCAATACGCCTCCACGTTCGCTGCCGCCGTATTCGCTTCCTCCGTACTCACTCCCACCGCCGTCTTCGCCGCGGTAGTCGCTGCCTCGGTGCTCGCTCAAATATTCGGCGATAGACCGGCTCCCTGATCGGCTCGAACCTCGCGGTGACGTCACCCCACTCGTAAAACCGCTGCGTTCACTCCAGGCGGTAGCGAGAGCGGGCCCCGAAGCAGAAGGCACGCGCGCCGCTGCATTTGACAGACGAGCAGCAGCGGCCATGGCGGCGGCAGCAGCTGCCGCAGGGCTAGGACTAGCTGATCGGCTGCGTTGGTCACTGCTGAGCGCCTGACCGTCTGTATCCTGTGATTGTTGCTGTTGTGCAGCCGCTGCTGCAGCCGCACGGCTCCGTTCAAGTTGTTGCTGCCGTCGCGCGTGTCGTTTCGCGTCGTCTTCTCGTCCTTGCTCGATGGCCAACGCTCGCGCTTCTGCTGCTTCGCAAGACGCCCACGCTGCCGCGCTCTGCTGCTCCAGCCAGCGCAGTTGTGCCTGACTCGCCGCCAATTCTTGCCTCAACCCTTCTGCTAGGCCCTCGGCTACAGCGAGGGCTTCGGCGTGAGTGCGTGCTGCAACGCCGTCTCGTGAGGCAGCGACTCTAGCAGCACCGGCGTCATCACCAGCACGAGTTAGCTCCGCTTGCGCCTCTGCCAATTGTGAAGCGAGTGCTTCTTTCGCTGACGTTTCGTGCTCTAATTTAGTGGCAGCAGCACTTAAAGCGGCGGCGTGCTGTGCGCAAAAAATAAATACACGCATAAACTAATGTAAAGAATCGAAAGAAATTTTGCACATGTGGCAAACCATTTAAAAGACGTCAGGACACAATTTCTAATAAAAAGATCATCGAGGAGACCAAAGTATTCTACAGATCTGTATTAAGCGTTTTGATGCTTTCTTAGGATTGCACAAACCTGAGCCGCAGCCTTCTCGAGTTGCGCCTTGTGCCTGCTCTGCACGGTTTCTCGCTCCGACTTTTCGGCCTGCAGCTGCGCTTCTAGCTGGCGTCGATCTTCCTCGTGCTTCAACAAGCTTTCAAACCTCTGCAGCGCCGCGTTGGTGCTCTGCTCGGCTTCGATGGCTGCCACGGCCTCTTGTTTCTCAGCTTTGGCTTGAGTAGCAGCGTCGGTGGCCTCGCGTTGCAGTTGCGCCACCACTTCTGCGTGGTGCCCCTCGATTGCTTGAACAGAGGCGGCATGCTCGGCAATTACGGCCATTCGAGCTTGTTGTGCAGCTTCTTCGCGCGCAACTTGCAAATCTTGCGCGTGATTGGACAGCAATTCCCGCTCCAAATGTTCCAAACTCCTCAACGTTGAAACAGATGCTTCGTTCGCCATCTCGGCTAACTCCTCCGCGTGTGCTGTGGTCAACCTCTGCACTTCTTCCTGGTGGGCTGCCTCAACTTCTGCGGCTGTTTCCGCAGCGTATGATTCCGCGCTGGTGGCTGCCTCGTGGGCAGCGGCCACTCCTGCTTGCCTGGCCACCTCCTGCAGCCTAGCTTCCCTCGCTGAGGCCTCTGCCTGAAGAGAGGCCATCGCGGAGGCATGCTCCTGCTCTAAAGTAGCAAGTGCAGCGGCATGTTTGGAAGTTAATCTAGCAACCGTACTTTCCACTTCTGCTCTTGCTTTATCGGATGCTTCTGCCAGAACAGCCTCTCGAGTAGTAGCTTCTACAGATGACCTCGTTTGATTCAATTGCGCTTCAAACTCGTCCTTCTCTTGATTCAAACGCGCAATATCGTCGGCATGCTGAGTCGCCATGTCATGCATTGCTTCCTCATGTTGCGCTTCTAGAAGCTCTTGTTGCACCATCAGCTCCGCTTCCCGCGACGCTTTGGTCTTGGCCACTGCTGCTGCTTCAGCCGCTGCTGTATCCGCGCTAGTGATTTGAGAGGCAGCCTCTTGTCTCACTTCCTCCAATGCTTGAGCGTGCTGGGCCTCGAGATCCTCTTTCTCAATACCCGCCGCTTCAAGCTGTTGCGCCAGCTTCTTTTCGAGACGAGACACTTCTTCTGCATGCGCCCACTGCAATCTTTCAGCGTCTTCCTCTGTTGTAGCCAGAACTTCCTCCAACCTTTGCTCTAAGTCAACCTGCTCTGCATGCGCCCTAGATACCTTTTCATGGCTTCTAGTGAGCGCGTCAGAAAGCTCGTCCACTTTTTGCTGTGCTGCTGACAGGTCCTCACGTAGGGCAGTGCCCTCTCGCTGGCTTAAAGTCGTGAGTTTCTGCAGTTTCTGCTCCAAAGCTCGGGTTCTGGAAGCAAGCTCCCGCTCCTTCTCCTCTAGCGCCTCCTGCATTTCTGACCGTAAACTTGCGTCCAATTCATCCTGCTGCCGCTTGTGCTTGGCCTCGAGACCCACCAACGCTCTCTGATGGTCTTCAGACGCGCGCGCTAAGC
>Ga0307930_1001551_pt1 | contig 18150 bp, 21 predicted proteins | sample OrgLakmetageno46_FD_203161 | JGI IMG/M metagenome (GOLD analysis project Ga0307930, IMG submission 203161) | Saline water microbial communities from Organic Lake, Antarctica - #46 | ecosystem: Environmental > Aquatic > Non-marine Saline and Alkaline > Saline | place: Antarctica: Organic Lake...
CGATACCAAGTCCTGGCATGGACTCAAGCAACCCAAGAGCGGTTTCCCATTGCCCACTTTTCTCACAGGCGCTGATTGCTGCGTTTATCGTGATAACGTCAGGTTGAAGGTTTAGGCCTGGCATCGAATCGAGCACAGACAGCGCATGCTCCCATTTTCCGGCTTTCTCGCATGCGCTCATGGCGGCATTGATTGTAATGACATCGGGTTTCAAGCCAATACTCGGCATCAAATTGATTAACTTCAGCGCGATTTCCCACTGACCACTGTTATCGCAAGCACTAATCATTGTATTGATCGTTATGGCATCGGGTTTTAAGCCGCGTCCTGGCATGGATTTAAACAGCAATAAAGCCTGTTCCCACTGCTCGCCTTTATCACACGCGTTGATGACCGTGTTCATCGTAATCACGTTAGGCTTGATGCCCAGATCGGGCATAGAATCAAAAACTTCGATGGCTTTCTCCCATTTGTCGGCCTTAATGCACGCAGTTATTGCTGCATTCATTGTAGTGACGTCAGGTTTCAGGCCGTAGCGAGGCATCGACCCAACTAAATCAAGCGCCTGTTTCCATTGCCCGCCATTTCCACAAGCACTGATCGCAGCACCCAATAGGATAGCATCAGCTTTTATGCCGAGTTCAGGCAATATCTCGAGCAATTCTAAAGCCTTCTCCCAGTTCCCACTTTTGCCGCATGCACTCATGGCTGCGTTAATGGTAATGATATCGGGTTTGAGGCCGAGGCTTGGCATCGATTCAAGTATTTGGAGAGCCTTTTCCAACTGCCCGCCTTTGTCGCACGCGCCAATGGCAGCATTCATTGTGATTAGGTTAGGGCTTATGCCTAGGGCTGGCATCGACTCAAGCAGTTCTAGTGCTCTTTCCCATTGCCCTCCTCGGCCGCAAGCTGTGATGGCGCTATTCATCGTGATAACATCGGCACTGAGACCCAAGCTCGGCATCGAATCAAGCAATTCAAGCGCCTTCTTCCACTGGCCACCCTTACCACACGCGCTGATCGCTGCATTCATTGTCACAATATCGGGCTGCACTCCATCAGGCGTCATGTTTTCAAGGACTTCGATAGCTGTACGCCACTGATTCGTTCGAGAACAAGCATCAATCACATTGTTGTAGGTAGCTAAGCTCGGAACCATTTTCGAATTGCGCATATCTTCCATTGTTTGGAGTGCTTCTCTGATTTTCTTGCTACGAGCGCACGCGTATATTGCTGCATTGTACGCAGGTTTACTTGCGCCATATTCCGATGCCTTCATTTGTTGCAACGACGCCAGGGCATTTTTCCAGTTATCCTTGTTTTCTCGAATGTGCCACTCGTACTTTTTCTTAGTCATAGATTGCCTCGCAGTTGACTGTTGAATGTTTGAAGTGTCGCGCGAAACAGAAACAACTCTCATAGTGCGAGTATTAGATGGATGATACGGGAAGAAAGCTTCGGTTGAAGCGACGAAGATAAGCGCACAGACTAACCAGTAAGTAGTGGCTGCGCACATATTTCTCGATTACGCCTATAGTCACGACTAATTGGTATTAGCCGCCTTACACTGATTCAGGGTCATTGCAGGGAGGTCAAATTTCGCTATCTAACGGCGGAAGCGCCATGGTTGTGACTTGCGACCAGCCAGGCTTACGCGTATTCTGCATTGATTCTGCACCTGCTGCGAGACTGACTACTTCTTGTGAACTTATGAAGACAACATGCTTAGACGTACGTACGTATTTTCAAAAATATCACATTCGGCTGCTTAACACAGCCGGTGCAGCCCAATCCACCAATCAAATCGCGTCACTCCTCCATCATCTGAAATGCTCTCACAGCCGTCGCGTCGAGTTGTCGAGGCATCATCACGCATCACGCCATCACCTTTTAGTAAGGATCGACGCCAAGCCACTACCTGCTAGTGGGTTTACGTAGCCTTTCGAACGATCACGCTAAACCCTGCAAATATTCATACGTTAGACTATGTCAGAAGTGTGTATCGTAGATGAAGACAGCACGTACCCTTTCAAAACCGGTGGGTTTTCGGAGCCTATCCGCACCAAAAGCGAAGCTTGTCAGCGCTGGTTCGACCGCGGCCTCATGCAGGTGCCCATTTTCAACCCCACTCCGTTATTGAGCATACATATAGTAAAAGCTTGGATTATAATACGAGTGCTGTGCAAAACACCTCCTAGCTCAGGCAACCAAATGCTTAGTGGTTTCTACCTCCTAGCCGTAGTGCCAGCCGGAGTTGGGCTTACAACTAATCACCTGTGTCGCAGCAGTAGCACTCATGTCTTGCTTCCTCTTGCTACACGCTGCATGTTGATGGATGATTTGTGTTTCTTTATAGTTTACACGTGGTCCTCTTGCTTGCTTGTTCCCTGCCTGTAGGCTTTCAATTTCAACCACGACGAAGCAGTGCTCTGCTTTCAAGCCGCAGCAAAAGAGGTTGGTTTAATGGTTCACCGCTCATTATCAATTTTTTTATCCTTCAGGTTGTGCTGTGCGATGCTTCTGCCTCTCACAAACCTTTCCATTCTGTTATTTCTGTTTCTTGTCTTGTATCACGCGGCAATGGAACATGCACACACTCACTTCTCAGGACCCGGAGTGTGCCATGGCATGGTGGGGTGTCGCTTACGCATCGGGCGTGAACTACAACAAGGTGGGCGCGAAGTCTCGCAATAGCCACCACGAATACATTGCGTATTGGTTGCGGTAGATTGCAATTCACTTTAACTGCTTTTCCAGTGTTTCTTTTTACCACCTTGCATTTCCCTTTTTCTCAATCCTGTTGAATCGTTCCTGCTCACTACTCGTAATCACCGAGTTTTAGTGGCACCCTACAATGGAGTCTACAGTACCACTACTTTCACTTTTATTGCTATTCAAAATGCCTGCTTCTCTAGACCAATTTATATGCAAATTGTCGCGTTCGAACCAAACAGGCAGCTTTTTTGAACGACAAGGAAGCTGAAATTGCTGTTGACGCCATCAATCGCGCCAATACACTAGTGGCCTCTGAACCAGTTGTGGTTGATGGTGCTAGCAGCAGTGATGGTGGTGGTGCATCGATGACAGTCGCCTCCTTAGAGAAGGCCTTGTGTGAATCCTTAGCGCATCGCTACAGCGGCCTGAAAGGTGTGTTGCTAGGAAGGAGGAAAACATACACAACTTTGAAGTGAAAATGCTAAATTGCACAGCCGTGCACTAATTACGGACTTCGTTATGCACGTCGAACATTGTTCTTTTACTTAAGTTGTTATGAGTTACTCGAGATATTTTCCTTTTTGTTTTATGAATGTATTCATCTTTTTTTTTCCTTTTTGTTGTATGAGTGTATTGCTCTTCTCCTCATGCAAACTGCAGGCGTTCCGGTGTCTACCCTGGACGATAACGCTTACGCGTCTCGGAATTTAGCCTACGTGAACGCTCTTCGTCCTGCTTACCTCGCCTCTCTAGCTTTGGAAGGTGGAGCAGCAGCAGCATCAGGTATGGGAACAGCAGCAACGGAAGCCAGCCCAGAATCGAAAAAGTTGAAACTGGCATCATCATCTTCATCGTCCTCTTCGTCGTCGTCGTCCTCCTCGTTGTTGTCGCCTGCGACGATGGCCTCACTGCACGCAGAAGCCTTAATGCAGCTCCGGCCCTGGAAGTTGTGGGGTTCGCACAGTCGGCGCAGCACCTTGGAAGAAGAGGAAGGAGGAGCAAAGGGTAAAGGAGGAGGCCACGGAGCAGTTGATCCAGATACGGTAAAATGCATGCTGTTTCGCTGTTGTTCTCTTTGTGGTTTTGACGATGTTTTTAGAATAATTTTTGATAATTTGTTTTTTTGCTTCGAATTCAATCGTTGTTCTTCAATTCACCTCTCATTGGACCTTAGCCTCTTCTAACCGTGCTTTCGTGCTTTTGTGCTTGCTTGCTCGCACACGTGCCTGTGCGTGTATTCTTCCCTTAGCTGGAGGCAGTCGCGGCCCTGGAGAGGGCCTTGAAATACGCCCCGAGCCACCCAGGCCTGTGCCACTTGTACGTGCATGTGATGGAAATGAGCCCGACTCCGGGCGCGGCGTGTGGAGCGTGCGACTATCTGAGGCGCGACTTCCCAGGTGTACATGTGTTTGGTTTTCGTCTATATCTGCTGCCCATCCATTGTCGTGCCTATTTGTTTCTTTTTCTCGTTTCAACCTCCTCAGTATTCGTGATTTTTTTTTCTTTTGCCTTTCTGGTGCATACTAACATGTTTTCTGTGTGTTTGTGCCCAATCCTCCTTTTCTTCTAGACCACGGCCACTTGTTGCACATGGCGAGCCACATCGACATGGAAGTGGGGAAATACGGCGAAGCCGTGACCTCCAACCAGAAAGCCGTCGCTGCCGACCTGATTTACTGCGGCCTGCGGGGGCACTTCACTTACTACCACGGCTATCTGGTAACATTATGCTTGAAGAAACATAGCGGGGGTACCTTTTTTTAAAAGATAGAATGGCACTCACATTTGAATCATGTGCCCTGCAAAAACATACTGTTCATGCTAATTTTATGTTCATGGTGAATTACGAAATTGGCTAAAATTATGAAAAAAAATAGAGATGGGGCCTTCATGACTGTACTCCTTGTCATCCCATCTTACATTTCATCATCGCACTAATATCATAAAAACAGGTACACAATTACCACATGTTGAATTGGGCGGCCATGTACGATGGGCAGAGCGCGGTGGCGCTGGAAGCTGCTCTGATGATTGAAGCACGGACGCCGCAAAGGTACACAAGGAAGAGTGTACAGAAAGTGAACGAACCGTTTGTGACATTGTATCTGTTTGGTGTACTCACAGGGAAGCGTTTGCACTAAGAATATTTGCTTATTCTGCATCCGATTGTGTTTTGTTTCCCTCGGTTAATGAAATGTTTTTGACTTTTGATTCTGAAATACAGTATGCTCGAGCAATACGCGGAGTTCCTCGAGCCGTATTGCGCGGGAAAATGGCACACTTGGGTGCGCTTTGGCAAATGGCAAGACATTCTGAAGTGCCCTCTACCTGGCGGCGAGGTCGACTGGACGCCCGAAGAGGATGAAGGAGAAAAGGGCGCGAAGAAGGAGGGAGCTGGCGGCAGCGCAAAAGAAGAAAAAGAAGGAGGAGATGAACCAGTGGAAAAAGCAGCAAAAAAAGGCCCGAAAAAGCTGGAATTGGGTGCCTCTTTTTGGCGCACCTGCCGCGCCACGGCGTACTATTCGAAAGGGGTTGCTTTTGCAGCTCTGGGCGATGTGAAGGCAGCAGAGGATATGCAGGCCAAGTTTCTGAGCGCAAAAGCAGTGGTAAGTTGTGTGCAGATAACGGAGATGTAAACAGCGGGAAATAAAACGAAGACATAGGTTCAGAATGAGCTATACTCAGGACTTTTCAAAGAAATTCCTACACCGTTGTTTGAATTCAATTTGTTTCGCTGCATTCTATTCTATTCTGATCTATTCTATTCTATGCCATCCAGGTTGGACCTGACCGCTGCGTGCACAACGTGACTTCCCTTCAGTCGCTCGCTGTGGCCGAAAAAGTGAGCACATTCAGAGAGGGTTAAGAAAAGGGCGAATGAATAAAAAGGAGATCTCGTCTTGTCATCACTAGAATTGAAAAACTGGTAAATATTCTCCTCTTTTTTTTTGTCAATTCATCTATGGTGCATGCACTACTTGGTAAATATGCGAAATTGAGTGTCGTTTAATAACGTTAATGAAATCTTCACCTCCATTGGTTCGATCTACTCTTCCTCTCTATGTGTTCACAGGTGCTAGAAGGCGAAATTGCTTTTCGGCGCGGCGGTCATGTAAATACCACGGCTGCTCTCCAGAGCCTTCGTGAGGCGGTGGGTCAGAAAGCGTAATGAAAACAAAGTGTTTTTTCTGTTGGATTCTGTGAATTGTTGCTTGTCTACTTATCCTGCCTTTCATTTTGGGGCCTAGATGTTGGTCAGTAAACATCGAACCGAACTCATTCTTGAGTGCGTGGCTTTTGTGTTCCAAATGAGTAATTATTCTGACAAAATTGCAATTGTTGCCTCCTCTCCTCCCTCCTTCGCTGAAAGGTGGACCTTGAAGACGCCCTCCCGTACGACGAGCCCTGGGGATGGATGGTGCCGAGTCGGCACGCGCTCGCGGCGCTTCTCTGCGATGCTGCGGATGCAGCTGCTGCTTCGGATGCAACCACCAACAAGGCTGGCAGCAATGATAGAGCAGGAGGAGCAGGTGCAGCAGCAGGATCAGCGTCAGCTCATTTGAAGGAAGCAGAAGACGTGTGCCGTGCAGACTTGGTGAAGAGGCCCAACAATTTGTGGGCGCTCAAAGGGCTGGCGCGAGCGATGAAGGCACAGGTGAGGCGCATAGGATGGTAATGACAAATGATGAGACGATTAGTGTTCATAAATAGGAAAAGTAGATTGAGGAAAGGCGGAAAGGGATCGAAAGTTGATGATTAAGCTCTTATGCTGGGCAGATATGAGACGGTTGTGTGTAGTTGTGTGAGTAACTGTAGTTGAAACATGGAAAAGGATAAGCGTTGAGGGCAACATATTTCTTGCTTCTAGATTCGCCATTTTTATTCCATTTTCTTCTTCTTTTCTTTGAAATCTTTTGCCCTTTACTAGGAGTCTCTCGGGCTTCCTGCTGGCACTCAATCTCCAACAAGTGGCGGCAACAACAGCGGCAACCTTTACCCCAATTCTGAAGCAGCTGAAAAGGCGGCCCAGATTGCGGGCGCAAGGGCGGACATTCCTATCACGGTGGGTGTGGATATCCATACCAATAGTGAGAGCTATAAATTCAGAGTGTATAGAAAGGAAAAAATGGTTTTGCTTGATTCATTCTGTGCATTACTTCGCCGGCTGTCGAGTCTTTTGTGACCATACTATTTCGTCTTGAAGATCTATGAATGCAAATTTTCATGCTCGAAACAGGCTGCGTGCTTCTGCGCCCAAGCTGCCGGAGCAGCTCCTCCTGGCAGCGCTGAGTGCTGCGCAGCTGCGGCTACTCCGTCTCCTGCCTCCGCTGCTGCAACAGCGACGGAGGGCTCTGAAGACTGCCACTAGGAGAATAAAGGCACTGCAGGGCTACAGGCCGAGCTCTGAACCCAGGAGAAATTTCACGAGATCTCGGCGCGTGAAGGGTCTACTTTTGTGACGCACACTCCTTATAATTACTGGGAAACGACGGCAATTCAATCACCGCTAGTATCCGGTGTGTTCGCGAGCTTAAAGTACACACCCCGGTAGGCTTGAAATTGATTTTAGATTGAGTAAACGAAAGATACGTGCGAATGAAAATAAGAATCCAAGCACACGCGCACTGCGGCCGTAAATTTGGATCTTTAATCTTCAGGTGCACATAAGGTTTACAGTAGTATCCATTTGGGCTATGGATTTGCCCTTTATATTGAAAGGGCTGTATCTTATATCTGCCTGTGTAGGAAACCGAGAACTGGAAGACAGACATTATACATCAAGTGAATATTGGTGTCGACGCTGGGGCAAAAATAGCCCAGAGAATTGCCTCGTGGACCTGGGACGCGACACACGAACGAGCACTCAGTCCCGCCGACTTGTTCGGAGGAAAGGCGTCAGTTGGAGCCTTAATTGGCCTTCTGGAGCGAATTCGCTAGCGCATTTGCAGCTCAAGTGCATTCTGTATGTGCCTCTGTGACTGCTGTGTACTTGTCTTTCTTTGTTTTTGGGAGAGTATTAACTAGACTAGACTAGTGTCTGTGTGTGCGCATGCGTTTGTGGGTTGTCTTTGTCTCTGTTGCTCTCTTCGATGAAGCACCTCCTTCTTCAATGCCACTCTTATAGCCCTATGGCGAACACTTCTTTTCTTTTTTTTCGCTTGGGTTCCACTCTTTGTTGGCGGTCTCTTAGCCATTGGCTGGTCGCGCGGTGCATATTAAAATCATATCGAGAAATTCAAATGGCGGCATAGTCTTCCTGGTATTTGCTGACTTCCGACCGGATCAAGTTGTAGGCGTTGACTCCTTCCCCAACCGGCACTTGCATTACCACAGAGCGGTTCATGAACATGCAAAGAATGGGGGTGGTGGACTTGAGGTACACGACCACGCGGTCGAGCTTGCCGCAGAACATGGAGGCCATGCAGATCACGCCTAGACCGAGGACCACCGAGGGCAGTATTGGAGCAATAACTTTTTGCGCAAAGAGGATAGCGCCAACGACAACCAGCAAAAGGCCCATGTAAAGCCGTTCAATGACGTACCTGGTTTGAAAAAATATCAAAAAGGAAGTTAAAAATATAAGAAAACTGAATGAAGCAACGGCTTGTTAAGGAAACATCCTGGACTGACTTTCTGTAAGCTTCCTCTATCCTGGCTAGATTTTAACGCACGGGGAAGTCATGAGCTGGAGGCCTTGAATTTCGCTGGGCTTGATGGACTCGAGGTACTCCACGCTGCAACACAAGCAAAAAGTCGCGAGAAGTGCACCAAAGATGCATTAGGGTTATAGAAAGTAAACTTTGTAAACCATTCATCCGTAGCTTCTTTCTAAGAGCTAAGAACGATGCGAAGCAGCTCAATACCTCGTGACACACAAAAACTTGGCATAAGTGCGGAACGCCACGCGCTTGTTCGTGACGATGAGCGACTGAAGGCTGTTCTTCTCTTCTGCGGTCCAGCGCCCCAGCTCGACTTCGTCTTTCTTCGGAGCCAAGATGATGCCGGCCGTGTCTTCACCCGAGCCGATGGTAACTTCGGCACCAGTGGAGTCGTTCCCCGAGTAAATGTAGCTGAAGGCCAGCACTAGGGGGGCCCACGTAAACAATGTCGGTGCCGTGAGCTTGGTGCTCACAAAGATGCGCGTCCTGTGCAGTCGTCGGTGAAGGGCACACACAGGGGTACGACAGCAAGTAGCACAAAAGAAGACGGTGATCGGCAAGCCGTGCAACAACTGATACTGCATTACGAGGTCATTAAATTAACCTCTCAAGAACATTTGATGAAACAAGAGGCAGATACACAGGCACGACAAATGCCGACAACGCCAAAACAACTGCGACGAGATTGCATGGCTTCTGGTTGAATTAAATGTTGGGCATCTTTGCTACTACAAGTGCGCATGAACTTACACAGGGAAGAGGGCATAGTAGGCGAAGATCGCAAGGAGAACTACGCCAACCACGAGAACGATTACGCCCGGGATCATGAATTTAGTGGCGAGGTACCCGCCACCGGCCGCGAGAACAATTCCCGCACCCAAGTAAGTCCATAGGTAGGGCGCCTTGGAGACCGACACCGAAGTGACATCTGTGAGGGCAGGAAAGCGGGGAATGTGGGTGTGTGGGGGGGGGGGGGGGGAGAATTGATGAGTTATTAATGCACACACCCAAAAAAAAGATGGCATACGTGCACCAACGCAATGGTGCTAGTGCGCAATGCTCTTAACAAGACAGGCAGGCAATCAGGATGGCAGCTTGAGGTGTAGATTACGGAGTTCGCACTTACCGTCGAGCGGCACAGTGATGCGCTCGTCCTTGAGGATCAAGCCGCAGTGCTTCTGAACGAAGGTAATGGTCACGGTCTGGACACAAATGAGGCAGCGGCGCACGTGTCAGGAGCATGAGGGTCGGGATGGCGAGGGAGGAGTCAGCGCATAACTATAAATGAGGGTTGTGCACGCGTGGGAGAGGATGGGTGCGGGCGTGCCATCTCGTCACCTCTCAGCCGCCCGTATAGCAGCAAAAAAAGCACGATGAAAAAATTTACGCAATTAAATCGATAGCTCTCTCGAGCCTTATACCTTGTTGGTCACGCTGAACTTGGTGTGGATAGAGCATGCTCCACAGCATTTTTCGCCGATAGAGTTTTCGTACTCGATGAGAGGCGTTTCCCCACTCACGTTCTCCTCCTTGTTGAGAGGGTTCTCAACAGCAGCCACCTCGTCGCCGATGAAGGCATTGCTGTCGTTCAAGAGGACGTTGTTGGTTTTCATCTTCAATTGGCGGAAGCGTGCAACTCGCCTGTAGAGCACAGTGGCGCAGTCAAGATCGATTGCGTAAGATCCTGTTGGCGTTGAGAAATGATACTCCAAAACACAGACGCAGGCAACACCACAGTTTGGGTGCGAGCGGCAATAGAAAGGTCTACTCACATACTTCGTAAAGAGTTTGAAGTATTGGGAATATAGTCGCAAGGGCGCGTCTTACCGAAGGGAATTATAGGCAGATTTGCGACGCGCGTGGGTGGGGCGATCGAAATAAATTCGCAAGAGGCACGCGAATCACGCAAACTCAAGATAAGGACCTTTGTTGTTGGAGCCAGCCTTTTGAGGAGTCAGCGAGTCACCAGTTAGTGCACAACCCGCAGGGCTAGAGCTCTCCCATTGGTGCAAACAAGCAGAATGAGGATTAATTCCTTTGCAGAAATACCTTTTCGCGCCTCCCCCGAGTGGAGGACTGGTGTTAGTAGCTACACAGAGGATGGGCGCCATTTAGGCGGCATGATAGGAATCCCGGCTCGAAAGCCGGGCTCGGGGTTCATGTAGCTATCATACGCATTTTCTCGAACTCGGACGAATACAAACCCAAATGCGCTGCTTTGCTTTTCTGTTAGTCTTCTAATTCCGGCCCTTCGGGGCCTGTCTCAAATGACACAGAAGCCAGTGCTGCGAGCAGAAGTGTACGCGCGTGCGTTGCGCGCAAGTCAAAATTGTAAAGAGGTTAGTGTGTAGAGGGCAGGAAGCATAATACTTCCAGCCCCTCTAAAGAAATTGTTCAAGAAATACTTTTGAAACCGGACTTAAGTAGATTTCTGCGTCTGTTTCTGCATTGAAGAGAGCGCGCCGTTGTTCAGTCTCCTTGGCACGCCGCGCCAGGAACCTCCGCTTCTCCTCTGGTGTAACTCTAGTGTCGCACCGAGGTGGCCGCAGCCGCGGTTTTCCAATGTTGAATGGCGCTTTGGTAACGAGCTTTAGCCAGCCAGCGCGGTCCTGCGCCAGGGTTGCCCATTCCGAAAAGGTGATCGCTGTACCGCCGTCGTCCACGAGGCCGAAGTACTTCAGATGCCGTTCTAGAGATCTGCCATGAGTCATCTCTTGACCGTCCGCTATCCTCGGCAGTATCTTCTTCGTTTTCGCTGCGGTAGTTGCTGCGGTTGGAGTAGCCGCAAGGTGTGTTGGAGGTGCTAACCCTTACAGCACGGGCACCTCTTCCGACCGACAGCTGGTGAAATCCTGAGAATAATATTTGTATAATCCATGATCTGATTTGGTCGATTCTCGACTCACCTCGACTCATCTCGACTCATTTACTCATTTTGAGACAGGCCCCGAAGGGCTGGAATTAGAAGGCCAACAGGCAGCTACTTTTTTTACTACTTTCTCGAAATCTTTCCTGGTACCGTTATCTTTTCTTTTTTAAGTAACAACTTATCGAATCATGGCACTTCTTCCATCACTGTCACCTAATAACCAATAATTTTCTTATTCCGATTCTGACTCGAAGAATTTTGGCGCAGCCACCAGCCACTCCGGACCTCCGGAGGAGCGTTATTAGTTCGACTCCAGTGCGGATTTCTGATTGGCTGCTGACACGCAACCGTTCTGCAGTGAGTATTATCTGCGATCTGCGATGATGTGAAAAATGTTTGTTGACATTTTCTTCTTTTTCGAGTCGCTGTTGCTGTTTCACCTCAATGCTTAGCACCTGCAAGCTCATCGCGATGCTGCACACGAGCCGCGCGCTAGCATTCGTAACGTTTCGAACTCCTCTACCACGCGCAGGAGCTGCTGTAATTGCTAAACAATTCTCAGGGCAACGGCAACAACTTCAACTGCTCAGCCGACGCTTCGCAACGAACCCTTCAAACAGTCGCCTCGACGGGAACGGCGACCGCGGCAGCGGTGGCAAAGTCATCAACGATAGCCCTGCAGGAAGTAGCAATAGTAGGAGCGGCGGCAGCTACGATCCGACCTTTGATGAGCACCAGCTTGTGCCGAAGGACGTACGGGCCAACACTAGTGGTGGCGGTGGCCGTGGTGGTCGTGCTAGCCGAGGCACGAAGGCTGGAGGAGGCTACGTGCCCCCAAAACCAAACCTTCGGCCGCCGGTGGTAACTCGCGGAACGTTAAGCAACACTGGTGCACCGCCGCCGACTTCGTCGCAAGCTAGGCTCTTGTCAACCCGTGCTGCTGCTGCTGCTGCTGGTGATCCTCCTCCTAGTGCACGCTCACTCGCTAGCCCACGTAAAATTCGCAGCATCTCGAGTACTGCCAAGGTCACTGCTATTATTCGCATTGATGATGCGATTACAAGCATGTATGCCTGAATTTATTCGTAGCTGTTATTATGTCAGATCATCTTTCCTTCAATCGAGCACATCATACATCTCCGTCAAACGCATCCATTGTTGTCCACTTCGCCCTGTGAAAAAAAAAAACCCTAAAAATCAATTCTAGGCGACCAGCGTTCCTGCTGCGGGTAATAGCGCTGAGTTGCCGAGCTATGTTACCAACGAGTTGTTTGCCGATGCTGAGGGAGTGGCGCCGCACATGAAGAGAGCGCTGGCTGACGTGTTGAAGCTCAAACAAATGACTGAAATCCAGGTAATGGCATCAAAGCCGGATGGTTGTGAATAGCGCGAAGAATTGATTGAAGTAGATAGAATGATAGCACAATGATAGAACGGCCAAGCCTGGGGCGTCAGTCTTAGTTTAGTGGTAATGTATCATTTCATCTCTGTTTTTTTTCTTTCTCTCTTTTCTTGTTTTTCATTCTTTTATGGCCGCGTGCTTACGCGAGCTTCCTGTACCTCATGCCACAAACACTCAAATAAACTCTCCTTTCTCTCTCTCTCGCATGCGCACATGTACGCTAGGTGAAAGCTTTACCGCTCGCGCTCTCGGGCAAGGATTTGCTGGCCCGCGCTCGCACCGGCACGGGAAAAACCGTCGCGTTTTTGGTGCCCGCAATGCAAGGTTGGGAAGGATATGGTGCTGGTAGTTTACTGACACAGAGCATACATTGGCTCTGGTTTCGATAAATTTTTATTCTCCTTCATTTTATTTTTCCTTTTATTTTTTTTTTTGTGTATTTTTTCTTGTGACTATTCACATTTTTTAATGCGTACATTGATACGATGCCTTGCTCTCTTGCCACCAGCGATCCACCCCGAGCGCGCCTCGGTAGACGTGCTTGTGATCTCCCCCACGCGTGAACTGGCGACTCAAATCGCGAAGCAAGCGTCCGCCTTGGCCACCTTTGACAATGGTAAGATTGGGTGTGTGGGTGAATGAGTGCTGGGGGATGTGATGACAAGTGTAAACATATACATGCATGAATGCGTTGTACTGCTGCTTAAAGGACGGAGCTGCCTTATCCACGAAGAGCGGAAGTTTGGTTGTTGATCACATGTTCACGCTCGCTCTTTTTCTTCTTTCTTGTTGTACTTGCAGCGATTTCCCTCCCTTATCCTCAAATTGATTGCCATCCACGTCCCTCCATCCTCACTCACTCACACCACCTATCCTTCTGCCTTTTCTTTTCCCCAATGTGCTGCAGGCTGTGCGGTGCAAGTGTGCTACGGCGGCACTAACGCCAACACCGACAAGAGCCGCTTTTCGAGAGACCCCCCATCGGTGCTGGTCTCCACTCCAGGTGCGGCGATGAGCTATTCCATTCCATACCTGCCGCTCTGAATGAAAAGACTGTGCCGCGCTTATGCTTTTATGTTGAATTGTGATGGTGACTCGATTATCTCATGTTTTTGTTCGTGGTATAGCTCCTTCATTGCAAACGTTATTTTTTTTCTGTGTATGCATTGATTACTGGAAGCGTTCAGACGGCATCATCGCACAAATATCTCCTCCCCGGATCCCTGTGCTTTTTCTGTTCTGCCTCCATCCTTCATATCCTAACACCGTCGCTGCATGCATACTTCTACCACTCCTACCTACCAATCTTTCCTACACCCTTCCTTTCTCTCTCTGCTGCCTTTTTCCCTACGGGTAATCAATTTCTTCTTCCGTTACCATCCCTAATACACTACGTACCACCAACATTATCGCCAGGCCGCTTGCTCGACCACCTGGAGAACACCAAACTGACCAACGGGAAGTCGTTTCGGCAACTGTGCTCGAAACTTCAAGTCCTAGTCCTGGACGAGGCCGATCAGCTCATGGACCAGGTATATTTTTACGCCGACGATGGTGATATTATATTAGGGATAAAAGACCTGAGAGGGGGGGGGGTCATCGTGCTTGTAGTCGACGTATAGACGGCAACAACGACAACAGCACTACAGAAAAACATGAGTTTAAAATACCGCCATAGTGCATGTGGCAAGTCAACTTGTTGTTCATCAACATCAATCTTTACTTCCTGTTCTCCTGATTCAATACCCACATGTGCCATCCACATGTACCACTACTGCTGGTCTTTAAAACAGGGCTTTTCCCGCGACATTCAAAGGATTGTGTCTTATTTGCCCCCCAAACGCCAAACCGTGCTATTCTCTGCCACCATGCCACCTGCTTTGAAAACCGTGATGGCCTCGGTGATGACCAAAGACTATGGTGTGGTGGATTGCATCAACGACGGAGACGCTGCAACCGCCACCAATGCCCAGGTATTGGTTGATTGTGTAAGAGTGTTTGGGCGTGTGTGTGCATGTGCGTAATTGTGTGTTTGTGAGTGAAGAGGCACGAGGATGCGCAGTACTCTAGGTGTATGTTGCCTTTCGATTTTATGGGTATTTTCTTCGTGCATTTGATTTTTCTCTCTGAGAAAGTGATGCATTCCTACCGGCATGTACACATGTAGTGCTCTCTCCTCATCTATCTTGATTTGTTCGTTGATTCACCTCCTACATGCACCTTCACCTCCTCCTCCTTGTTCAATACATGTGCAACCAAGGTGGCCCAAGCTCACGTGATGCTCCCGTCGCTGGAAGCCTTTGTGGAAGGCACGCTGAAAGTGCTGCTCGCGTGCATCGAAGAAAGCGAAGCCAGAGGCGAAGAGCCCAAGGTTGGATTGTGTTTGTATTGGGTTGGCGTTTTTGTGTGCGTGTGTTATTGTGTGTTGTCTTCTCTTCTTTGTTTCCTGCTGTCATCATTTTTTTATGCACATCGTCAAGGAGTGGGCTTCAGTACGCATGTGCTCATGTCCTGTTTTAAAACATATTCTGGACTAGAGGGATCAGATCTTTGAATTATTTCACTTTCCCCGGTTGCTTTCCTCGTCCGTGGTGCAATAATTTGTTTGGCCTCATGACTCTCAATTTCTATCCCGTGCTTTCAAACAAACACAATCAAACGACTAAACAATCACAAAACAGATCATTGTCTTTTTCGCAACCGCATACATGACGTCTTACATGGCCCAAGTCGCGAATGCCGTAGGAATTCCTACACTGGAAATGCATTCCCGTAAATCGCAGGCCCAAAGAGACAAAGCCTCGGACGCCTTTCGTCGCGTGAACAATGGTGAGACGCTAGTGACTAGTGAGAGAGAGAGAGGGGGGGTATTGGAGGAGGGGGCCTTTCATAAAGATGCTATTGTTGTTTGAAGCAATGGTAAGGTATTTGTAGTAAGATAATTTGAGTGCTCTTTAGAGTAGTGCTCTTTGATTCATGCGATTCCCAATAGCCTCCTCCCCCCCATTTCCTTTCTTTTTTTCCATCCTTGATGTTGACTGTCTTTAGCTACCGCTTACTGGAGAATATCAATTTATTTGCGTTGAATAAATCTAATTTGGTGTGCAGGCGGTGCCAAAAAGACGGACACCAGCCGAGTCCTCTTCACCTCCAACGTCTCAGCGCGGGGCGTGGATTATCCAGTCGTGAGCCACGTGATTCAGGTAAGCAGATAAAGCATGCAAATGAAGGGAATACCTGTTAAGCATCGTCACTTCGCTCTAATCTGCCAATTTTTCTTCAATCTTACTGTATCCTCATTTCTTTCTTTCATAACGAACCCCTTCCTTTATAGGTCACCCTTGCTTACGTTAATACAAAATCTCCTTCTGATGATAAGATCAACACAACTTTTAACGTATTAAATATCATCTGCTACGTGCGTGCGAAAAAGGTGGGTATTCCCGACAGCCGTGAGCAATACATTCACCGCTTAGGGCGCACGGGAAGAGGTGGACAAGCAGGCAGAGGCATTTTAGTGCTGGCGCCGCATGAGAAACCGTTCTTGAAGGTAATTAATAATACACGTGTGATGTGCACGTGCGCGAGGAAGATAGAGAAGTTGACAGGAAATGAGAGAAAATATTTTTTTCTTTCTCACATATTTTATGCCTTCTATTTTCTTGTTTCCGGATTCAACTCATTTTCACGCTATCCTCTTGTTTTATTTTAACTTGTAAATACCTTCTATTTATCTCTAATTCATTATTCTATTTCTATTCTATAGGAGCTCGGAGACTTGGCAGTGCCTGAAGATGCCAAATTAGTGCAAATATTGGCGGCGGGAGATCAAAGTGACGAGGAGCCTCTGCAAAAACTCCCTGCGTTGCTCAAACAAATCGGGGATGCTTCAGCCAAGAACAAAGGTCAGCAAAATTTCATTGGGATATTTTTATTCATAGATTGGAAGGGGAAAATTATTTCCTTCGTTATTCTCTCTGTGAAATTTCTCGAGTAGTCTTCATTTATTTATGTATGATTTATCGTACTAGCGCCCTCGTCTATTACGCAGTTTATTATGACTCTTGTCCTCCTTCTTTGCATTCTGCTGTTCTCCCCTAATATGTGTATTCCTATTTTTTTGTCTCAAAAGGCGACTCGAAGCTCGACAGCAGCCCCCAAGGTGTCTTAGCGAAGAGCGCGGAAGCTTCTTACAGGGCCTGGCTCGGCTTTTACAACGGACAAAAGAGGCGTACCACGGACAGCAAATCAGAAAAAGTACGTCTGGTTGTTGCATGGAGATTTTGGATAGTGAAAACCTTAGCTCCTCGATTTAAAGAAACCTCATCGCGTTTGACGTTTCTACTACTTCTGTAGTATTTCTCCCGTATCTGTACCTCCAACTTTCAATTTTTTCGTTCCATCTTATTCTTTCTAATTCCTTTTCGCTCTTGTGCTCGACCTCTGACATTATTCTTCGTCGAATCGTCCATCGAACCCCCAAAAGGTGGTGGAGCGTGCAAATCAGTTCGGAACAGTCATGGGCTTACGCTCGCCGCCGCCGCTCGAGAAAAACACCATCGGCAAAATGGGCCTCAAGGTGCGTGCTGTAGCGGAAAGGGAGTAGCTTACACTGTTTTCAACCACTCTTTTGAAAACTCGAGGGAGTAATCGGTCACTTTTTTTACGACTCTTGGGCGTCATCGCCACATAGCTGCAATCTCACAGCACATGTCGTCTCCTGTGATACATCACAGGGCGTGCAAGGACTCAATATCAAAGCGTCCAGCCGCGGCCGCTAATAATGCTGAGGGTTTTCTTTTATTCCTCTCGCTATAGTGGAGAGGTGTTGGCTTGAAGCTCCTTTCTTCCGATGGCGCAGTTTCAGTTGGGGACATCACAACTCAGGAGTCTTTTCATTTTTTTCAAGGGGTGATTTCCGAAAAAAAACAAGATTTTCATTCGACAAGCAAGGGGGACCGAGGGCGCCCTTCTCTATAAATGGCAGCAAACACGTGCAGTAATTTTTATTGGCTTCTCTAGTTAATTTCTCAAGCATACTCACATTAGACAAGCCCCGGGAATTCGCCTGGTTGTTTCAACATAAAATTTTAAACACCAAAGAACGAAGAACGAGCATCCAGGGCCAACAAGGGCACTGGGAACATAAACCAAGGAGGCATCAACTCCGTTTGTCACCTTCTTTCGTGCCCCCGCTCATCGCGGCTTCGCACATACTACTCTCTAATTCACCTCGATCACCGTGTGACTTCCCGCACGTGGTGGTGTGCTGGAGTTGGTAGTCCAGGGGGAGTCGGAGTTTCGGAGTGACGTGGTGGTCGTAAAAAGTTGTCGTTGAGAAGTAAGCCGGGTGTCGGGCACGAGAGATTTGAGTAGAAAGAGCGGACGGAGGCCCATCACAATGTAGGTAGAATGAAAGGAGGCCGCTGTGGAAGTAGTCGGTTGGAAGGACTGTTGGGGGCTCCGGTGCGACGTGGTGGCGTTGTGGTCGTAACGCGTGGAAG
>Ga0307930_1001554_pt1 | contig 18139 bp, 24 predicted proteins | sample OrgLakmetageno46_FD_203161 | JGI IMG/M metagenome (GOLD analysis project Ga0307930, IMG submission 203161) | Saline water microbial communities from Organic Lake, Antarctica - #46 | ecosystem: Environmental > Aquatic > Non-marine Saline and Alkaline > Saline | place: Antarctica: Organic Lake...
TGCCCCCAAATACCCAAACTTAGGTAGTAGGTAGTTAGGTAGAAGCGGTTATTGGCAGATGGTTATGTAGGCATCTAGTAGTTGATTAACTGATGTACTCTTGCCTCCTAAGTGACCGACCTACTTGGCGATTTGGCCGAGTTATGGAGAGCCAAAACCCGAATGTCCTGGATTTCCTCTTTGGTTTCGCTTTATAGAATTTTCCCTCTGTCACGATGACCTCCTTTGTGGTCGAACATTAAGGTGAATGTCCTGAAGAATACTGATGATATGATTAGCGCTACGGATTGAATTAAGATTGAACTAGGGCAAGTGTTATAATTGCTGGGGTTAAGTGAAGGCCTGTAAAACTTTACTGCTTTTTCTTTCACAGAATCCGCGACACTTGTTCACATGTCACACCAACTAGCACCTTTCCCAGTCGCCTTCCCCCAGCAGAGACTACCACGTCGACTTCCACTGGCGTGGGTGCCTTGGTAAGGCCAGTACTCAGGCCTGTAGCAACATTAGAGGCGGTGTGCGCGTTGAGAATGTGCTTTTGGGCCACAGTAGCGAGACACAGTGACCCTTGAGCTAGAACATTACCACTGCTGTCGACGAACTTTACAACGGCGTGCATGCCAAGTCCTGGAGTGACCTCTGAGACTGTTTCCAGCGCTTTCGCGTTTTCTACGAAGTCTTTAAATTTCATTGCCGACGTTGAGCTCAGTACTTGATCGCGCTTCAGGACTACAGTGCCGGGAGCTTGTGAACGCCCTTCGCCCTCGGCTGCTCCCGCTGCAGCCGCTGCACCTGCACGCGCATACACTTGTTTGCGTATTTTCTTAACAGCTGCCTTCCGACCGACAGCAACTCCTTCTCGAGCCGCTCCTGCTAATGTTCGCTCCTCAAGAAGCGGGTCTTCGGAAGGCAGAGGAAATATCAATTCGATCGTTTCTGATCTATCCATGAATCCAGCCATGAAATCATCGGAGCTATCACTGTGGTGGCGATGAGAGTAAAGGCTATTACCACCTGATATATGCTGGCCAAATAGATCGTAATGAGATGATATTGTTGCTTCGCTATTACTGCTGCCTGCATTAAAGGGCTTCTTCTTTTGAGCATGACTCTCTTTGCCTTCATCGTAATCAACAGCATCGTCACCAATGATGGGTACTACTCGCTTCGTAGTTGGTTTCTCTTCAATTGGTGCCGTATAATAAGGAGTTGCATACAGGGCTTTTCGTTTGGCGCTATCAAAAGGAGGCTCGATGTCTACTTCTAAGAAATTCAATCGCACCCAGACACTAAAACTGTGTTTCTCTTCTGAGGATACGTGAAGCACGGAAGCCAAAGCCACAGGACGATGATCGCTCATGGTGATGGCATCAGTAGAGTCGTATGCTTCAAGGGAAAGTCGGCATTCTCGGTCTTGAAGAGAATGAACCATAATACGATCAGTATAAGAAGGTGGACGAGCTTTCGCACGGCGCACTCCACATGAAAGATCTATTGAAGGCTTGTTAGTAGCAGGGTGCTCTTCTGCTGGTGAAGTCGATTCATTACCAAGATTCGTCATCGCTTCTGTGGTGCCTGAACCCAGATTGGCCTCACTCAAGCCAGCAGCTGGGCACTCTCTGTCATCATCATCGACGGACTCGTCAGCATCTTCGACAACAAACGACAAATCTACAACATAGGCCATGCTGACTTGATCCCTATTAGAATAGTCACCAGGAGAACCAGCCGGACCTCGCCGGCGTCGGAAAGTGGGTGGAAAGCTCACTGGGAGCTCATGAAATCCAGAAAAAACAACATTCGCAGTACGAGCCCTTCGCAACTCATCATGTTCAAGCAGTGTAACCCATCGCTCTTCAGATAAGTGGTGCTTTCGATCCTTCCATTTTTGTACAACTGACACTTTCTCATTCGCGCCATTCAAAAGATTTGATGCAACAGATGTTAGTTGAAGCCAACGGGTCTCGCGCCATAACGAAAATTGATGTTGCCTTTGAGGGAAGCCACAAGGCTCCATTGAAGATCTCTCTGCGATACACGTACTGTGAACCAATGAGACAATGTCTTGGGGGTCGAAGAAATCTGCTATGCGAAAGTTTAGGTCGCCAAACACAAAAGTATGATGATGGCAATAGTGGACATCGCAGCTCAAGTTGTCTGCTGCGAAGAGATTCGAAGCTGCGAGAAGTTCGTTGGCTTGTTCATTCCGCTTTTCAAAGCGTAACTTTCCACCTGAATCCGAAGCAAGATGAGCTGTAATAAACGCTAGAGTAGAATCAAAGTAGCGTAGAGAAAGTCCAGCAGTGCCTTTGTTTGGAGCACGCAGTCCACCGGGTAACTTAGGACCCATTGAATTGGTACCACCGAGAGATTTGAGTTCAATTGCTACATGTCCAGAATCCAAATCAGAACGCCGCACGAAGATAGATAGCGCAATCATGCCATGGAACCCCATGCTTGTGTGTACTGAGCCAAGCTCTTGCGTGAAAAGAACGAAATCATCTCCGTTATGGTTGAGGTGCAGCAAAATCAACTCTCTGAGCTCAGACAAGTACACACATTCCTGAACCCCAATCGCATAGAGGTCAAAATTCAAAGGCAGCCAGGCTGCTATGTCCTCCATTTGAAGTCGCGACTCGCCGACATTAAAAGTTGATGTAAAAATTGTTTTTTTCGCGCAACTCTCTGAAAGGCTGTGCTGATGTAGATTACTTCTTTCTAAATTCTCGTCATTATCTGAGCTGTTGTTATCACTGCCACTGCTTTCAAAAAAGTGCAAGAATTGCTCTTCAGCAGCAGTAGGTTGTCTATGCGGGTTAATAGTGCACGAGTCTTTGAGAGGTAAGCCAGCTCCTGAGAGATCTTTATGAGTCCAACCTCCGGCTGCGGCTAGACTTCCTAGAAGCTGGTGCGAACTAGTAGCTGAACTTGCGCCAGTCCTTTCTTCTGGGGTATTACAACGTCTACAAATTGTGATGGATAAGATTGCCAAAGCATCGTCTACCCATCCGAAGTAAATCAACATGTTGAAGAAACCTTGTAGTGGAACGAGCAGAGCATGTAAGTATATCAATATGTATACAGGATCGAACGACTGCGTTTCGTACTGAATAGTACCAACGATACGATTCGATAATCCGAAAATCCAAATTAATATGAATATGAATATATACTTGGATAAGCGAGACCGCACAGCTGCGGTACTCTCTTTTGCTACCGTATGTGCCTCTTCCTTGGCAGCTATTGTTCGTGCTGACATATCAAGCATGTCGGAACTGTCTTGTGGGTGGCCAGTGGCAATGAGAGGAACCATTTCCACCCCCTGAACTGCAACCAAGCAATATATACTGATCGCCCAAGATATAACAACAAAGGTATAAAAAAAACCTAGTTGGTGATATGGAAAGTCGTTCGCAATCCAGCACCATAATCCAGCGTCACCATATATCTCCAGTCCTAGAGCAACTAATGCCACTATGGTGGAAGAAAAAAGGAGAAGAGCGAACTCATATTTAAGGAGCTTCCGGAGATATCTTGCGTTTGTTCTTCGAACAACTAAAGCGTAGAAATTCACAGCCATCACAGCACTCCAGCATACGGCGCACAAACTAAATTGAACCATGAATCCCTGAAACACACAAGCACCACTTGGGTCCTCGTTGTCATCCCAACCTTCATCTGGGATGAATATGGGGCCCAAAGCAAAAAATGACGACGCCACGAAATCGAGAATGCTTGCAAATAAGACCATACAAATTCCAAGTTCTTTACGGTCACTTCGAGCTCTTGAAAAGTAGGAGACCATGATCGCTGATGAGCCTAACATCGATAGACTCCCTGATACAGTAGAAGTTATGCTGAGAACCTCGCTCGTCTCCCAATGCGTCGAGGGCATTATGAGAACTGAGAAGAAGTTGTTGACTGTACTAAATGCCTAATAGATGCCTTTGAGAGCAAACGCAAGTTCAAGATTTGGGGCCCATAGAGCAGCCAGAAGGTGAAAGACGCCTTGAATTGAGCACGAAGAGGAAGGAGATGTTTTTAGACCCGAGACAGTACGTGATATGACGCATAAATTTCAAATTACTTGTCAACCTTATCATGAAAGTAAATATCATTCGTTCAAGCAATCAAATGAGCTGCAATATGTGTACTATACATAATTAAAAGAGCTGACTGACAGGAACGTCAATTCAATTTTTGATAGAGCAACGATCTTAGCCTAATTCGTATCCCACCGAACACCGACGTGAATGAAAAAAAAAAAATTGTTAATTTACTCAGATGACCGCCGCCGCCATTTTTCTCTATTCCCAACGCCAATGAACACTCATGATGAAGAACGAGGTACAACATAGCGCCATCTGTAGACTTGGACATACGAACAACACAAACCACTATAACAACTTCAAATGATGGATGCTGTGTAGCAGTGTGCTATGTGATATATGTGTGCTAAGCAGTGAATATCTTTGGCGGAAGGTGGCCATTATACAGTATACCAAGTGATGTATAGTATGCAGAAACAGACGCGGAAACGACACAAGTCCGGTTTCTAAGATATTTCATGAGCAGTTTCCACACAGTAGAGGGGGCTGGTGGAAGTAAATGCTTCCTGCTCTCTACACCTACACACTACCACTACCCTCCTTACAATCATTACTTGCGCGCAACGCACACACGTACGCTTCTGCCTGCAGCATTGTCATAACACACCCCAGACGGGCTTAAATCCACTAAGCACTATTTGCCGTTAAATTAATTAAATCAGCACTAAATTTAGGCCTCGAAATAGGCACTAAATTAGCACGAAGTTTAGCCGAGAAGAGTTTTACTTGTGTGAACTCCTTGGAGGAGGAGGAGGGGCTTAAATTTAACGTACTAAATTTAAGCCCCTAAATTAGCACTAAATTAGCACTAAATTTACGCCCCTAAATTAGCACTAAATTCACACTAAATTTAAGCCCCTAAATTAGCACTAAGTTAGCACTAAAGTAGCGCTAAATTCAAGCCTCTAAATAGGCACTAAATTAGCACGAAGTTTAGCCGAGAAGAATTTAACTGGAGGAGGGGGAGGGAGGCTTTAATTTGACGCTAAATTTAACGTTAAATATAGCACTAAATTTAAGCCCCTAAATGAGCACTCAATTAGCACCAAATTTAAGCCCCTAAATTAGCACTAAATTAGCACTTAATTCACACTAAATTTAAGCCCCTAAATTAGTACTAAATTAGTACAAAATTAGCACCAAATTTTAACCCTTACATTACAATCAAATTAGTTTATTTTTAAGCCCCCGGGGCTTCCTGGGCCAGCCGCAGCTTGTTGGTGGAATTTAGTGCCAATTTAGTGGGCTAAATTGGCCAAATTTAACGTTAAATTTAGCGCTAAATACTTTAAATTTAGCGTTAAATTTATCGTTAAATTCAAGCTCCCGGGGCTTCCTGGCCCGGCCGCGTCTTGGTGGTGGATTTTAGTGCCAATTTAGTGGGCTTAAATTGGCCAAATTTAACGTTAAATTTAAGCCCCCGGGGCTTTCTGGGCCGGCCGCGTCCTGGTGGTGGAATTTAGTGCCAATTTAGTGGGCTTAAATTGGCCAAATTTACCGATAAATCTAGTGCTAAATTTAACGTTAATTTTTAAGCCCCCGGGGCTTCCTGGGCCGGCCGCGTCTTTGTTGTGGAATTTAGTGTTGGCTACTTAGAGCACTAAATGGATTCAAGCCCCACTGGGGTGTGCTCTCGGCATTGTTGGCTTCTGTGTCATTTGGGTTTGTATTCGTTCGAGTTCGGGTAGCTAACTAATTACCTGAAGCCTCGAGCGGCTCATAATGCTCAGTTACTACGAAAACTAGGAACGCATTTTAACTAACCTAGGCTTTGAGGGTTTCAAAGTTCAAAGCATCCGCATTCAGAAATGGCTTGTGTGAGTGTAATCTAGATCTAAAATGGAGACCCCCATTTCCATCCATCGATATCATTGCTGATCGAGTTCAAGCGCTTCATTCGATTTTGGCCTTCTTCTCGTCTGATGCCTCATGAGTAAGCGTACATTTTTCCTGCCCCTCAGCAATTGCAACTGGTTCTGGAGTAGCGCGCTTCTTTTTCTTCGCCACAAGCATCGCTGGCGCCGTAGAAGTCGAAGTAGTTTCAGTGCTGTGCGTGGAATTGTCCATGATTCCAGTCGTGGAGGCGGCCGTAGCAGTGCTTGGAGGATTGCTGCTGCTGCTGCTGCTGCTGCTGCCAAATCCTATTGTTGTGACACCTGCAGTACTAATGGAGGCGCTCCCTGATGATTGCTTGGATGCGGCACCTGCTTCTGGAGCTTTCGTCGGCAGCACCGCTCGCACGTCCGCAAGATTGGTGCCGTCCCGAGCGGACGCAATCGTTTCGTGAAGCTCCTTCAGAATCTCTCCAAAATCAGCAAGCTCTTCAGCCTCTTCTTTACTCAGACCAGGCACAGCTGGCACCGCACCATCGGCTGCCTCCAACCCAGTATTCAATGCCGCTACTGTAGGAGAGGTTCCGGCTGGGGTCTCGGTATCCTCCGTGTTCGAAGTGGTGTCGCTACCGATGCTGACGGCCGCAGCAGCTTTTGCTTTTAAAGCATTAACCATCAGCTGGAACACGTCACGGCATGCTTCATAATTCTGCAGGCTCTGAGCTCGCAAAGTTGCTGCCGTAACAGCCGTACTGCTGCTGCTGCTGCTCGTAGATGGACCTTCGCTCGAAGTGCTGCTGCTGCTGCTGCTGCAACTGCTGCTGCAACTGCTGCTGCTACTGCTGCTGTTAGCGCCACTTGGCCCAGAAGCAGTCGAGCTTGGCTCAGCTTCGGCAGCGCTTACGACGTCGGCTGCAGCGTATTCTGCTGTTTGCGCGAGCTGGTAGTGCACGTCTGCCAAGCCGCGGTCATGAGGTGCCAGAAATAGACGCCTTAGTGCGAGGCACTGCTCGTAGTCCGCTAGGGCACCACTGAATTGGCCGTTAAGTTTCTGCACGTCGCCTAACTTGAGGTGCACGCGTGCTAGCAGTTCCCGAGCTGCTGGTGCTTCATTGCCTGCGAGAGGCGTTAAAATACTCCGTGCCACTTCCAGCACCTCGAAATCCAAGTCAAGGGGCGATTGCGATTATTACGAAGGAGCTCGATGAAACAGTATCGCCTAGGAGCTCTATGCAGAATATAGGATAATCATAGGTTTGCCGCCCTCATTTCTCATATTTATCTTCTCGACTTCAGCGCACCTCCCAGGCGATTTCGAGATCTTCGATCACTGCAGCGTTTGCCTCCACTGTGTCGCGCACTGCACTCTCCACCGCTGAGTCACCTGTGTCCCCGCTTTCATTCTCTACTTCTCCACTGCCGCCATTCCTTTCGCTACCAGCATCATCATTGTCGTCCTCGTCATCGCCATTGTCGCCGCCGTCCGCGACGCCATTAGCAAAAACCGTGGACGCATCTTCTGCTTGCAGGTACAGCGCCGCACCGTACTGGTAGTACACCGGTGCTACCGCCTGAGAAAACAAGAGGTCGACCTTAGTTTCCAAAGCGATAAGTTACAGCGGTAACGTAGCCTTTGAAAAAGTGCATTCAAACAATCGAAAGCAGTTTTGAACCGAGAGCATTGAGTTGACAGTTAGCTACTTTGAAACATCGCCCAAACGAACCTCTGAGAGCTCTCCACTTTCTTCCTTAGTAGTCTCCAGTAAGCTTGAAAAATGCTCAATTGCCATTTCAAACTTCCCCGCGTTAATAAGCTCGCGACCTGCGTTAAACGGCTCATGAGCCAGCATATCAGCTAGCGTCGTGGGAGCCATTTTTGAATCAAGGTACGAACAGATCAACAGATGAACACAAAATAATCCACACCCTGTAAAAGGTTTCCATCCAGCAAAATCCTTTGAATCCTCCCTCGTACATCTTCCTTCTTCCTGTACGTTTCCTCGTTCCTTGTATTGTAGATACAGCTGTTCACAGAACACAAAATGGCCAACATTGACGCACTCATGGATGGCGTAAGTGAACAGACACCGCCCTTGTCTTAATTTGAGGAATTTTTTATGCAATTTAAGTGCAAGCCTTATGCCTTGGTGCTTGCCTGGAGACTGTTGAGCTTGCTACTCCATGATGCGACACGTAGATCGCACTTACCGCCCTCCATCAATGGAGATCTAACATCTTGTGTTTCGGAAATCAAATCGTTTACAGTTCGCCGCGCGCCTTGCCGTGGTTGAAGGCGCCCTCGGACTTCAGGGCGGTGTGTGTATTTTCTGTTAATTGACTGATTGATTATTGCCTAGCTTACTCTCCTTCGTTGTGGGGACCATTTTTGCCTTCTTTATCCCCAAGCCTTCCATTTATCTTCGCAAGAGCAACGAGTCCATTACGCGAATTTCTTCTATTTATTTTTTTAAAAAATCTTCTACAGGGAGCGCCGCTCCCGCCGGCGGTGCTGCTGCGCCTGCAGCCGGCTCCGCAGAAGTTGCCCCACAAGTGGCGGCGTTTGACGAGTTCTCGGCGCCCACCCTGAAGGCGTTTGCCGAGGCCTGCGCCACCATCGGCGGACCAGACGCCGCGGCCTGCAACGAGCTGGTGGTGAACGCGTGGTCGGCGCAGCGGGCGTTTCTGGTGATGGCGTCGCAGTGCAAGAAGCCGGCCAAGCCCGAGGACATGATGGCGCTGATGAAGCAGTGCGGCGTGGTGGACGCATGCCAGGCTGCGGGCAAGGTGAGATACCTTGCACATGTTGTTGAGTTTGAAGACAGAGGAAGAGAGATACCAATGAGCAAAGATTTATCGTTGTCCTCGATTATCATGAAACTTGCTTGCTTTTCTGGTGTCATCATATCCCTTCTACACCTCTACTTGCTGCACGATATCCTCAACTCCTGTTTCTGCGCAATCTTTGTTCTAATTTAATTTTGTACTTTATGATTCCACAGGCCATCAAGCGCGGGGACTTCGAGCTGCACTACAAGACGGTGTCGGAGTCGCTGGGCTGCTTGAACTGGCTCATGGTGGCCCCCAAGCCCAAGGAAATCATCGAGGCCCAGCTGGGCAGCGCGGACTACTCCGCCAACAAGTGAGTGCTCTTCTTTTTTTTTCTTTTTTTTTTGCAAGGCGTATTCGGCGGCTGGAGAATTGACTCGAGGGCGTGTGGGGTTTGCTTTAGAATGTGAAACGAGAGGCCCTCCTTACCTGTCGTCCACTCTTGTGTGAAGAGAATAAAAGGCAACCTCTGCATGAACACGTGAATGCAAGGCCACGCTCTTGTTGGATCTTTGTCTTCGTATATCCCGTTGCCCTTCTTTTTCACATTTATGTTATCTCTCGCTTGCTTTCAATCGCCACTTTGACCAAAAGCACTACCCACACACTCACACTCTGCCTGTCTGCTTGTCACCCCCCTTCGCAGGATTCGGCTCCAGTACAAGCGCAACACGGACGCCTTCAAGCCCGAGCAGCACGCCTTCTGTGACAACCTCAAGAAGCTTTTCTCAGACTTGCTCCCCTTCATCAAGGTGCGCGTGCCAGAATTATTATTCGCTTCTTTTTCGCAATCGAATTGTCATTCTCACAGTTGAATGTTGAAGCAGAGGTTGCGGTATACTCGTCGCTCGAACGCCATATACTGTTTTCTCTTGTCTCTCCTCACCTCAGCTCCTCTCCCATAGATGGCATTCTCCTTACCGCATTCTTCCGTTTTTTATCTTTTTATTTGTACATGTGCAATTAAATAACCAAAAGGCCCACCACGTGGCGGGTGTGGAGTGGAACCCCCGCGGCGGCGACGCTTCGGCCTTTGCGCCAGCGGCGGCGGCTCCAGCGCCAGCGGCGGCTGCACCAGTTGCGGCGAAACCTGCGCCTGCTGCTGCCGCTGGTGGTGGCGGCGGCCCGGGCGATCTGAAAGCGGTGAGTTATGATATCTAGGTTTACAGTGGTCAAGGTGGTAGTTTTTGAGTGGTGGCGCAACAGTTCTATGCCCTCGAGAAAGTGCTCAAATCACATCCCTGGGTATTTATGAGATCTTATGAAGTAACAATCCCCCCCCCCCACACACACACACAACAGGCTCTGGAGGCGAAGAAGGACAACGCTGCAGCGGGGCTCAAGACGGTGACCAAGGACATGCAAACTTGGCGCGAGGACTACAAGAAGCCAACCGACGCGCCGCCCCTACCAAAACCCAAGGTAGGATGATGATCGAAGGGAAAGTGGGATAGATAAGAAGAAGGAGGTGGTGCATTTGATACTGAAGGGCGACCTTTGTTTGACGCCGCCTCGTTGTCTATTTCTCCACCTTGAGTTTCTTTTGTTCCTCGCGTTCCTCGAGTTTTTCTGTTTTCATTCTTGTCTCTCACTCTTGTTCTTGCCACTTGTTTTGTTGTATTTCTCGCTCATCTCTCTCCTCATCTCTCTCCTCATCACTCCTATCATCAGGTGGCGCCTCGGGCGGTGGTGGTGAGGACCAAGGGGGACAAGCAGGTGGCGTTCAAGCAGCAGGGGATGCGGTGGTGCGTGGAGGCCCAAACCAAGGACGACGGGGTAGTGGAAGTGGCCTGCCAGGACGTGAAGCACTCCATCGCCATCTACGGCTGCTTCCAGGTGCGCGTTTGGCTCATTTTCAGTGGATGGTACATGTGCGTACATAAAAACATAAGGAAAAGAGACCGAAAGGATGACATGACTGTGAAAAAGATAGGCGACAAATGCGATGTGTGTACGCTTATGTACCATCTATTGGTAGTTTGATTTTTGAAGAGAGGGTTTCCTATGAATACTGCACGTGCTGGAGGCGCTTTTATTTTGCACCGCGTTGCTGAGACTTCTTCTTCTTTTGTTTTTGTCTTCATTTTCATTTCCGTCGTATGGCAATCTCCTTTCTTTTTTCTTTTCTCTTATCTTCCTTTGCCACTATTCCAGGCCACCATCAACATCACTGGCAAGTGCAAAGGGGTGACCGTGGACACCTGCGAGCAAGTGAAGGTGCTCTTGGACGGCGCCTTGTCGTCGGTGGAGCTGGTCAACTGCAAGCGCATGCAAGTGCAAATCCGCGGCAAGTCTCCCACTGTGGCGATCGACAAAACCGACGGTTGCTTGGTAAGAAAAATATTTTCAACGAAGAATCCCATTCAGTGAGAATGATGATCGTCGCTGTTATTCTGAGAGCGTTTTCTTCTTTTGTCATTCTCTTGGTCGCCTTTTCCTTGTGTTATTGCGTACATGTAGGTGTACCTCTCGGCCGAAGGTCTGGACACGGGCTTCACCACTGCCAAGTCTTCGGAGATGAACGTGTCGTTCCCCGACCCCGCCTCGCCCGACGGCGAACTCATTGAACGCCCCATTCCCGAGCAGTTCACCCACAAGGTATGCAAAAGAATAATAACGAGCTGATTATTTGTCTGAAATCATAATTCTACTTGTGTCCTGCTTAGCGTGTTTACATGCGCACATGCTTTTTGCTGGTGAGCCTTTCATGAGATCCCGGACGCATTTTTATCATTTGGCCAATGCGCTTGCTTTATGCTTACACGAAGAAAGCTGGTGTGATAATCCGTGGTGTACTTGCCTTATTTTGTTTGATTTTGGGCACATGGTTTCAGGTGGTGCTGGGCGGCGCGACGGGCGCGCACATCAGCGCCGAAGTCTCGGAGCTGTACAGCCACTAAAGAAAGAAGAGGGCCCTCTCGATTGGCGTGAAGGATCTTGAAAGTTTGAAAGGAGTGCGGATTTATTGCGCCCTACATTGGGGCTTCGTAATTCTTTCTCTTGTTCTCTGCTCGCCCTGTCGTTTCTCTCGGTTTGTTTTGATGTAGCAACCTGCACGAGTACGGGAATATAACAATCTGAGCGAGTATTAGCTCCGAGAGCCAATTCCGAAACCGACATCGATATATATCCCCACTCCCCACAAAAACCAAAGCGGGGTTTAATCCCCCCCCCCCCAACCTTCGCACGTACTTAACCAATGCGTATATGGCTTAAGTAAATGGGAAATGCCGCAATTATGTGCAATCCGGTTTCGGGGCTACGGTTTTGATTCCTGTTTCCGCGTCCAGGTTTAATCGAAAAGTTCAGGATTTATGTATATAACATCAGAGCTCAATGCGGAAATGTGTATGCTTAAGAGACACGGGCGTCTTGCTGTGGTTTCTGAACATCGAAGGGGCAGATCGAGATCGCCTCTTGCGGACGTGTAGAGAAGACATCAGGTATGAAGGGAAAAGTCTGCCATGCCAACCTGCCCAGGTTGACAACGAAAAAAAAATTGCTGCGCGAATTCAGCGAGCGCCTGGCAGAGCTCGCGCAGCGGAGGTTGAGGGGATGGACAAGGAAGGTTGACGCGCTTGATTGCGCGCCGAAATTCCAGGACTTCTCCTCGAGGAAGCTCCCGGGAAGAGTTTAACCGAGGATGGTCTGGTGCTGGCAACGGTTGCCGAAGTAACCGGTGAAGCACTTGCAGAGGCCAGCCGAGTAGTCGCAGATGCCGCGGCCCGAGCAGTCGCGGCCCTTCTCGTTACCGTCGCCGAGGAGCACATCAGGGCCGGACGGGCATTCTTCCAGGGAGCAGTCAGGGCCGCGGAAGCCGAGATCGCAAACGCAACCCACGTGCTTCATCGCGTCCCAAGGAGCGTCGTAAGTCTTGTGCGCTTCCGCCGCCAGCTGCTTTTGAGTGTAGCAAATACCGCGGCCTGAGCAGTCGTTCGGGCACACAGTACGCTCGCACGCAATGCCGTCGTAATTTTCGAAACACTCGCATTCGCCCGATTTGCGGTTGCAAAGGCCCTTGTTGGAGCACTCTACTTCAGGGTGAGCCTGGTTGGAAGCCGACGCCACGGAGACCCAGGCCGCAGCCTTAGGGCATGTGCGCGCAGAGCAATCGTTTTCAGTGAAGGCCAGGTCGCCGTTTGGCCGGAGGTAGCAAGAGCACTTGTCGTTGGCCGTGCAAGAGCCGTGGCCGGAGCAGCCGTTCTGGATCACGGGAGAACGTGAGGCAGACGCCAAGATAAAAAAACACGTGAGGATTGACGAGATATATGTTCATGATATTAACGCGAATATATCAAGGTGTCTCTGCTGTGTTGTGCGCGTGCGCTGCGGGGTGCGTGTGGCTTCTCCGGAGGTGACCCGGGGATGTTTGAATGACCGGTGGATGATCCATGAGTGGGCGTGGGTGCGGGAACAAAAAAAAACGCATGGGCACACGGTTGCGGCGCAAGATTAAAAATAACTTACGGGGCAGTACGCGTTGACGGACGCGAAGATGCCGAGGAAGGAAAGGAGGAGCTTCATCATCATCATGGTGGATGGGGCTGTGGCGTTGGTCTTTTCTGGTGGTTGCGTTGCCGGCACTTTTAAATACCCACCCAGTCCTTTTTGCGCGCCGTTGATTTCTCGGACCTTTTCGATTCTCGACCAATCGGGCTCTCGGGGATTTCTGAATGAGCAGATCGAGAAAGACTTCTTCCACCTTCTGTGGAGAGGTTCGAGTTGAAAAATGCGCGTGCCGTATCAATGGATGTGGATAGAGTTCATATTGACTAAGCGTGGTTATTGAAGCGTTTACTAAAGATGATCATGGGCGGGCGTTTCATGCTGCTAGCATTCGCAATTTTTAATGCAACGGCCGTTGTTTCACTGCATCCCGAACTTGATGTCGGTGGAGCAACTCCACAGCAGCTGCGTCAACTGCTGCGGCGACTGCCTGAGGGCACCGAGCGCGACTATGTTGACGCAGCACTCGTTGAACTCCTCGAAGCACGCCGGTATTCTATGTAGGCCCGAGGTTACAGCATTGCTTTGAACCCCTTAGGGTAGACATCATGCCTTGACATGTGTGGGAAAATAGCGTGTTTTTTGGGGATCGCTACTGTGTTGCTCTCAACGCGTGTTTGAAAAAAAATCGCGTCTGGTTTATCATTTTTCAGAGGAGCACCTCGTGGGATTGTTTCAAATTCTGTGCCGACGCCTCAAGCAGTCGCAGCTCGTCTAGGGCCTCCGCCTGAGGAAGCGCTCGAGTTTGCTGCCGACCACCACTACACGCAGAACCTGCCCTTGAGCCGCGCCCAATTAGCGAAAAGAGTCCACGATTTAGTGGCCGCGTTAGAAGCAGAGCGGTTAGCTCCTGCCTTTGACGTCGCGTATTGCGTGGTTGGCCAGGTGCAACACGTTGATAATAATGATACCTCCTTCTTCTCCCTCACTGCACTATACCAAGCTCAATCTCCCTCAATTATATCACTTGTCTTTCCATCATCAGGAGCGCGGGTTTTCAAGCCCCGTCGTGTACGAATCCTTGAGGCGAAACGTCATGCGTGCTCTGAACGAGTCTTTGGCAGACTGGCACGCCCAGCACCCGCCTCCAGAACCGTCCTTGCTGCACCACCGGCGCCGCCGGCTCAGCAGTGACAAGTCAGAAGCACGGCGCGCGAAGAGACGTAAAGATCGAGCGACCGCATGGGCGACCTTAACGGGTGGACGAGGCAGTTCAAAAGTGACCGAGACTACAGTGCATAAATCAGAAGAGAGGAGTGAGCCCTACAGTAGCAGTGCTTTGGACGGCAGTTCAGAGACAAGGCACAGTATTGATAGTGGCAGTCGCAGCAGTAGCAGCCTTAGCGCCAGCAGCGCTAGAAGTCATGCCAGAAGTGATGGTCCTAGCAGTAGTGCCACCGCTAGTACAACCACTTCCAGCAGCAGGAGCAGTGCCAGCACTGGCGGTGGCGTGCGAGGAGACGTGTTTGTGTACGTGAAAATTGACGGCACTGAAGTTACTGAGGCTAGGCGTGCTGCGCGAAGGATTGGGGCTGGGGCTGACAGCATTGGCATTGTTCGGAAGGTGAGAACGTGTGTGCATGGGGGTAGGGGCAATAATTTTTATTACGAATCTCGCTCTCTCTTTCATTGTCCATTCTTCTGAACACTATAGTAAAATAGGAACCAGGTCTCATGTCACCATGCTCAGATACTTCACGCTCTCATGCACTCAATTTTATTTTCTTTGTCACTTGAATACTTCATCAATGTCGGTGTGCCTTGGGTTTCGGTGTCTCAGGCTGCCTTGCGAGATGCACACTGGCTGGCGTCGCAACAGGGGCAGAACCCAAGCTGCCCGTTCACGCAACACGGCGACGCCCTGAAGCGCAAATTTGCGGTAGTGTCCTTCGACCAAAAGCGGTGCTTCGAGCTGGTGCGCGACGCGGAAGAGCGCCGCGGCGGGAAGCGGTACACCCACGTGATGAAGTTGCGCACCGACCAACAGGTAGCTGCTGCTGCTGCTGTGGTTGGTCGCTTTTGCTTTCGTGTTGTGGACGTAGATACGCTCCCTTATCATCAAGAGACTGCGTGGAGCCTAGTCATAGCTACTCTGCCTAGTATACGAAGCCTTATTCAAGTGAGATCATCTGTCCGAATACCTCATAAGTATGCCACCATCACTGCCACCCTAGTTACTTCTTCTCCCTGCACAACAAGGTGTGCACCCCTTTGAGTGCAGCTACCCTCGCACCGGCCTTCCTGAGCACCCGCCAAAGTGGGGAAAGCAGACCCGCGAAGCCTGCCATCGTGAAGCAGCGCGACCACTGGGCGTTTGTGCCTCGCCAATGGGCTGACGTGTACTTCAACGCGTCGTACGAGGTACACTAACAGTAGTACAATGATACGCGCGCCCTGCAAGCGTTCTGAATTGTGATTTTTTTTTCTTTTGACCGTTGCATGCACCTCTTCAGGTAAATGATGCATTCACGTTTGCGTCTACCTCTGCAATCAGCTTGCACGTGCCCTCAAAATCTCAAATTGATACCGTGTTCTTTCATTTACTTTTTTTTGTTTTCTGTTCCTTCAGGTGCTTGGCAAGTGCCACTCGCGCAACGTTTACGATTCCTTTCCAACTCCTCCTGGGTCCCAGCTCGAGCCTGAAGTCTCCAATGCGCCCACAACTCTGCATGACGAGACTGCAGTACTGTCTAGGACGAATTCAGAAATGAGCGGTGCTACCTCTGCTGCTAGCACCGCCACCGCCACCAGCAGGAGCCCTACCCGGCGCTGCCACTGGCATTCGCGGAACCATCCTGACGACGTTCCCAACGAATGCTTGCTGGACCACTGGCTGGCGTCCAATGGGGTGCCGTTTGTGGAGGTCATGGTGCCGACGTGCATTCGCAAGAAGAAGTCGGCAGTGGCGGGAGAGCCGTGCCCAGCTATCAGCTTTAACCGAAGCCGCAAAGCAGACACCCGGAATTGCTAAGAAATGGCGGTTGATTGAGAGGAAAGTAAGATAGTGCTTTTTCGCATGTATTCAATACCCCCAAAAGGTCTTATTTTTTGCTTTGCACGCCGCGAATGCATCGTGCGCGGGCCCATAAGCAAAGATCTATTTCGTGCCAGCGGATCATCGGAAGTTATTCGTTTCATATCGGCCTTCGTAGCCTCTAGTCGTAGATCACAGATTATAAAAGATAAAAGGTCAAACAGGGAGAGGACGGGGGCGGAAGAAAAGCGTTTTTCACCTAGCTTCTTGGGCTTGGGTTTGATTTTTCGTCTTGGAGCTCGAAGGAAGCGACCACCGAGGCCAGTCGCCATAGAAAAAAAAAAGCGGGGTGTGGTATGCTCATGCGTGTACCTTGCTATAACGAAGAGGGGGCATCATCACACCATAAAAACGTAAACAACAGAGACTCAAATAACTATGGAAATTTTCTGGGCTCGTAGTTCATAGAAGTAAAGATGGACATTGCATTACGCAAATGGGCGCTCAGCCCAGTCAGTCTTGTTCTGATGAATTCATGAATACGTTTTTTTTTGGTACTTGTTGGTGTTTCTTTGCAACTGGGGAGTGTAAATTAATCTAATCTAAATTCATTTGAGCTACGTGTATCGTGCAGTCCAATAATAGCACGGTGAATTCGTCCCCCCAAGAACTCCCGGTGCTACTTCGTACACTTCTCGGGCTCCAAAACCAAAGACGTTCACGAACTATATTAATTGACGTATTTAGGCCGTTTGACTTTAGTATTTGGGTGTCGTGGCGCGGCCGCGCGGCATCCTCTTACTTTTTTGCTCCCCGAGTCCGAGTAGAGAGTAGAGAGACTGCGTGGAGCCTAGTCATAGCTACTCTGCCTATTATACGAAGCCTTCGCGACCTGATCAATTGCTCCGTTGCACACTCTTTCGTCGCTCCAATCAGTTTTGAAAGCACTGGTTTGAGTATTCAAGTCTAGCCATGGTGTTTGCCTAGAAAAACAGAGATAACAGTACCCTAGCTACATAGTTGCTGTGATGTTGATTCTGCACCTACGCTGTAATCGAAACAATGCTGAAACAAATGTAACTGTTCTGAATTTTGCAGGTAAACTTTCTGGTTATTGGCTACCGTCATGAGTTTGGAACGAGGAACCGCGCTTGCTTTATACCGCGGCATCCTCCGGCTGCACAAAGAGAAGCTGCCTGTGCAAATGAGAGGTCTGGGCGACGCCTACGTGAAAAGCGAATTTCGCTTGCACAAAACAGCCAAGCTGTCGTTCTTGCCGAGCTTCTTCAAAGCATGGAACGAGTACGCGGATGGGCTCAAACAGCAAAGTTCGCAAACTGGTTTTGGGTCGCCCTTGGGTGAGAAAGTTGCGACCTTGACAGACGACCAAAAGAAGATGCTGGAACAGCTCGCGGCTGAAGCAACACGAGAAGCCCAAAAATGAGCAGCCTCAAATCAGACAAACTTATGACGGATTTTACCGCGGCAGATCTGATTTGATTTTTTAAATAGACCTCGCCTTTGATATATCCTGCAAACTGATTTTAAGTCGATTTTGTAGTATTACAGATGCCATGTGCCATATAAAAGGCCATGCGCCATGCGCCATTTCATGTTCTCATGGCGCAAATGTTACAGAGTATTACTCTAGTTGAATATCGCGGGGCTCTGCAAAGAAGTGTAAATTTGCAAAATCCTTCCGGTGGGCGCTTAGGGCTTTGCTCTTTACTAGCAATTTATTATAATTATTAATTATTATTAATCATTTTGAGACAGGCCCCGAAGGGCCGGAATTAGAAGACTAACAGGTAGAGAAAAAAAGCAAAGCAGCGCAAACTAGACCTAAGAAGCTAATCAGGCGCACATGCCCAAGTGGCCATGGAAGTGATGGT
>Ga0307930_1001555_pt1 | contig 18119 bp, 9 predicted proteins | sample OrgLakmetageno46_FD_203161 | JGI IMG/M metagenome (GOLD analysis project Ga0307930, IMG submission 203161) | Saline water microbial communities from Organic Lake, Antarctica - #46 | ecosystem: Environmental > Aquatic > Non-marine Saline and Alkaline > Saline | place: Antarctica: Organic Lake...
CGGCCAGAAAACACGGGCTCAATGTCCTCGACACCCTGACCCTGTCACCATCTCAGATCATCGCTCGGCTCTGAAGGCAGCCCCCCGCACAACCTTATCGGAGAGGGTGCTTGGGAGTTACAGGAAATCATATAATCTGGGAGGTAATCCCCTTCGACGATCGGTTTTATCTGTCTACGGAATTCCCGAATGGAACCCTTGGAACCGGATTTGTGATGCAAGGTACTCATCTTAAACATCCAGCTCGCATTCTGCCCCACCGACTTCCGGGCTATTTCATATACGCGACGTTCAATCGGACGCGATAAACGGAAATAGTCTCGGTGTAGTGTCAAAACCTTCATTTCCTGAACCGACGAAATCACCATATCCGACAAATCAAGTTCGAGCAGCTTGATCTTATCCGTGCGCGCGTCCGTTTGCATCGTTGCGCCATCAATCAACCCCATCCACTTATCTGTTCGGGTGCCCTCAAACAGAATATTTGTCCGAAAACGTGTCCCGTCAATCCGGTCAAGAGAATCCGCCAGCGCAGTATAGTCGCGCCCCCCAACACCACGTTGAGTGAATACCAAAAAGGCATACGGGTCGATCTGAACACGTTTTGATAGTGGGCGACCTTCGCGCATCCCAGCTATAAGCTGGCTTATAGCGTAAATGATCAAATCCTTATCGTAAATGGTCGGCATACCCTTGATACTCGGGCGAAATTCGATCCACTTACCCTTGTATTCATAACGCTTAGGTTCACGATCTGGTTTTTTTGAGAGAGAATAGAAAGGGTGTTCCATAGACGCCAGATCGTCTTTAAGAATAACATCAGTGATGTCACAAACGAAAAGGTCCCCTTGAGGGTGGCGCACAGGTTTCAGATAGTCACTCATAGATCTACACTCCCGGGCGTGTGTTAGATTTCGGGATTCACACACATTCAGATGACAATCACCGATTTGAACCTTCTAATCAAGCAAGGCTTCGGGATTTACACACGTTGGGTGAATGCCTGTGGATAAGTCGGCTCCGAAAGCTAACTTTACACACACTATTTCGGGATTTACACACGTCTTATCGGGATTTACACACAGACACCATCAAAAAAATACCATTAAGCTATTGTTTTTATTTGATTTAATGGACTCTTAGAAAACCCTAAACACCTATTAAACACCTATTAAACACCCTTCTGAGTAGACGTCGGCCAACCCAGAAGGGAAAAACAGGCCCAAAATGGCCTCAGGGGGCGTGGGTAAAATCATTTAATAAATAAAACGAAGGATTATCAAAACGAAGAACAACCAGAGGAATATAGATAACAAGCGTTTCCTTTGTGACAGCCGTCAGCAAAACACCTACCTTGCAAGGAAGAAATCTCCGAATGAAAGCACCCAGACATGGCTGAGAAGGCGAAACAAGACCTCTTGGATGAGCTCGTAAGCATCAACCTGAAAGTCCCAGAACGCGAACGACGTGCGTTCAAAGTATGGTGCGCAGAGCGCGGGATCACTCAAGTTGAAGCCTTTCGACGTGGTATTGAACTCCTTAAGAACGCTGAGGAAAAGCCCTCGTGAATACCTGTCGCAGACACGACAAGCCGCATGAGGGCAGGGACATAGGACTGATTCAGGCGGACCTTGCCGAATGAGTGCGCTCTCCGACGTGATCAGCAAAGCCACGGATCGGGTCCGGGACTACCGGGACCGTCGGGTCCGGCTCACCGAGTCCGACACCATACGAGTTCTCATCCTGCCGGTTCTCGAAGCGCTCGGCTGGGATTTGCAGGACGTCGAGGAGGTCCGCAGCGAATATCGACACGCTTCAGCGGACAACCCGGTCGACTACGCCCTGTTCCTGCACGGCACCCCGACCCTCTTCGTGGAGGCCAAGGCCCTCGGGGTCAGCCTCGATGACCGCAAGCCACTCCTTCAAACACTAAACTACGCGAACACAGCCGGGGTGGACTGGTGCGTCCTGACTAACGGGGCCGAGTGGCGGATCTACAAGGTTCACGCGCCGGTGGCGGCGGAGGAGAAGTTGTTTCTGACCGTCCAGCTCGGGGATTCAGAGATACAGGTCGAGCCTATGGCCGCCACCCTGTCGCTCCTGTCCAAGGGCCGGATGCGGGCTCGCGCGATCGACGCGCTCTGGTCGGAGTGGCGGGTTGACCGCGAGGTGGAGCGGGTCCTCGACGCGATCACCGAGGACGATGCGTTCATCCGCCTGATCGCCAAGAGGACGGACGGGTTCACCCAAGGAGAGGTCCGGTCGTCATTGAAGCGGTCCGGGCTGCGCAGCTTCTACCCGGAGGTGGACGCGTTCATGGCACGGATTGACGGAGAACCGGACCCGGGGCCGGCTCATCCCGCGCCGGCAGACCCGCTGCCAAGCCACCCGGTGAACGGGTCGCCAACTCCTGAGACTGCCCCGACACCGCGACTTCGCCTCATGAAGACGGCGGAGATGGTCGACGCGGGGCTGCTCCCTATAGGCACCCTGCTCACGATAAAGGGCCGGCCCGACAGCGCCGCCAAGGTCGTCGACGGGAAACAGGTTGAATTTCAGGGTGAGGTGATGAGCTTCAATGCGTGGGGTTGTGCGGCGACCCGCTGGTCCGCGATACAGATCTACAGATGGGCGGTGCTGCCAGATGGGCGGCTCCTTGAGGCGCTGCGCGAGGTGCCTGAGTGACCCCTCCCCCCTACACCATGTCCTTCACCGTCGGCGGCCTGTTCCTATTTGAGGGGATCGAGCTCGCGCGCCTGCGCGTCACCTGCGCCTCCTGGGAGGAGGTACGCCAGACCGCCCCAGACGACGTCTTCGTAGCGAAGGGGGGCGCCAGCTCCGTCAAGCGGATCCGCAACGAGGTGATCGGCCGCCTCGCCACGCTCACCCCCGACGAGATCACCCACCTGGCCTCCTCAGGGATGACTGACGCACGCGCCCTAATGTGGATCGCAGCCTGCCGGAAATACCGGATCCTGGCCGAATTCGCCCATGAAGTGCTGGATGAGCGTCTCCGGACCTATCAGCCGGAGATCCGTATGACCGATTTTGACGCACTGATGGACGCAAAAGGGATGAACGCTGTGGAGATCGCCCGACTCGCCCCCAGCACCCGCGTGCGCCTGCGCAGCGGCGCGTTCCGGATGCTACGCGAGGCGGAGCTGCTGGACGCGGAGAGCCGGGTCCGCACCCTGCAGGTGTCAGAGACCCTGCGCAACCTGCTCGGCCGGCACAACCGGTCCGGGCTCGACTTGATCCCGGGAGGGGGCTGAGATGGACCTGAGCTTCGTTGTGGACCAAGGCGCGATGGCCCGAGTGGGGCCTGAGCTGCGCGCACATCTGCGCCGGATCATCACCAGCCCGCGCGTACTCCGCGCGACCGGGCCCGGAAACGAGATCCCGTTCTACATCTGCCCCTTCGCCCCGGAGGATCAGGTCCGGATGGGCGAGGAATGTGCGCTTCTGCGGGCGGAACTGGAGGCGGACGGGGTCCCGGTCCTTGAGATCAACCTCTATGACCTCATGGTCGGGCTGCTGCGTGAGCTTATCGACTGGGAGGAGCTGGCAGGTTTTGAGCGGGACGAGCGGAAGGACAACTTCCTCCAGGAGCTGCAGAGCACGCTCAACCTCACCGAGGTGCTGATCCCTCGCATTCGCGAGCTTACCGCCGCGGCCCCGTTCCAGGTCCTGTTCCTGACAGGGGTAGGGGAGGCGTTCCCGGTCATCAGGTCCCACCTGATCCTGAACAACCTGCAGAGCGTCCTCAAGGATGCACCCACCGTCATCTTCTTCCCCGGCCGGTACTCGCACGGGTTCGCCAACGGGTCCTCCTTGCAGGTCCTGTGTCGGCTGGAGGAGGATCATTATTACCGCGCGCATAACCTGTTGCATATGAGGGAAGCCACATGACCGTTGCATTGAAGGACATCTTCCTCAAGGACATCAATCGGCACATTGACGGGGTCATCAAGGCGGATGACACCGAGAGCCTCGGGGTCGAGCTGGAGGAGTACGTGGTCACCCGCGAGGTGGGTAAACGGCTTCAGACCTTCCTGGAGGCATATAACGGCGGCCGGAGCGGCAATGGGGTCTGGATCTCCGGCTTCTTCGGGTCCGGGAAATCGCACCTGCTGAAGATGCTCGCGCTCCTGCTTGAGAACGAGGAGACGGACGGACGCACCCCCCTCACGTTCTTTGAGGAAAAGTTCGGCGAGGATCTGCTCCTTCTGGAGGAGCTGCGCCGGGCAGCCCTGAAACCGTCCCGGTCCGTCTTGTTCAATATCGACCAGCAGGCGAACGTGGTCGCCAAGGATCAGGCGGACGCGCTCCTGTCGGTGTTCGTCAAGGTGTTCGACGACATGCAGGGGTATTACGGCCAGATGCCGCATGTGGCGGATTTCGAGCGGGACCTGGACACGGACGGGCATCTGGATGCGTTCCGGGACGCCTTCGCGCGGCTCTCCGGCAAGACCTGGGAGATCGGCCGCCGCTCCGCCAACATGAACGCATCGGCGATCACCGGCGCCTTCACAGAGGCGACCGGCAAACCGGTCCCGTCCGGGAACATCCTGCGCGATTACCGCGAGGACCGGACCCTGTCGATCGAGGAGTTCGCGGAGCGGGTCCGGGCCTATATCGATCGCCGCGAGAAGGACGCACCCGGGTTCCGGCTCAACTTCTTCGTGGACGAGGTGGGCCAGTATATTGCCGACAACGTCCGGCTCATGACAAACCTGCAGACGATCGCCGAGACCCTGATGACCCGCTGCAAGGGGCGCGCTTGGATCGTGGTCACCGCCCAGCAGGAGATGGACACGATCATCGGGGAGATGAACCGAAACGCCGGGGGCGACTTCTCGAAAATCATGGGCCGGTTCGACGTGAAGCTCCCGCTCAACGCGGCGGACGTGGCGGAGGTGATCCAGAGCCGGCTCCTGCAGAAGAAGGCCAACTTCGAGACGGACCTGGGCCTGATCTATGACGATCACGCAGACAACCTGCGGACCCTGTTTGAGTTCGGGGACGGGACCCAGACGATGCGCGGGTTCCGGGACCGGGAGCATTTCATCAAGAGCTACCCGTTTCACCCCTACCAGTACGAGCTGTTCCAGAAGGCGATCCGGACCCTGTCGGACCAGAACGCCTTCGAGGGGCGCCACACCTCCACCGGCGAGCGGTCCATGCTGGGCGCGTTCCAGGAGGTAGGCCGGGCCATGATGGACGCCCCCCTTGGGGCGCTGGCCACCTTCGATCTGATGTTCGAGGGGGTGCGCGCGGTCCTCAAGGCCTCCGCGCAGCACGCGGTGCTGAGCGCGGAGCGCCAGCTGCGCGACCCGTTCGCGGTCCGGGTCCTGAAGGCCCTCTTCCTCGTGAAATACGTGGACGAGTTCAAGCCCACCTCCCGGAACGTGGCGATCCTGATGCGGGACCGGCTTGATCTGGACCCGACCCGGCACAAGCGGGACGTGGAGGCGGCTCTCGCCCTCCTGGAACAGGAATCCTACGTCCAGCGGAACGGGGACCTTTACGAGTTCCTGACCGATGAGGAGAAGGATATCGAGCAGAAGATCAAGTCGATCGGGCTCGACGCGTCGGACGTGACCCGAGAGCTGAGCGAGATGCTGTTCGGGGAGATTATGGGTACCCGCAAGGCGATCACCCATGAGGGGTCCGGGCAGACCTTCCCTTTCACGCAGCGGATCCACCACTCCCTGATCGGCCGGGAACACCCCCTCTCGATCAACCTGGTCACCCCCTACATGCCCGCTGGGGAGCGGAGCGACACCGCCCTCGCCTCCCGCTCCATGACCCAGAACGAGCTGCTGATCGTGCTGGGGGAGGAGAGCTGGCTGGTGGACGAGCTGGCCATGTTCCTGCGCACCAAGCGCTACCTGACCCGGGAGACCGCCACGGACCACCGCGAGGGGGTCACCGGGATCCTGCGCGCCAAGGGGGCCAACAACGACGCCCGGCGCCGCCGGCTGGTCGCGGCCTTGCGCGAACGGATATCGGACGCGGACCTGATGGTGCGCGGGGAGGTGCTGGATCTGCGCAGCTCCGACCCGCGGGGGCGGATCGAGACCGGGTTCCAGACCCTGGTGGAGCGGGTCTTCACCTCCCTGAGGATGCTGCGCGGGGTTCCCTACAAGGAGGCGGATCTGGACCGGCATCTGGAGATGGTCGATGATGGCCAGCTCACGGAGGGGGAGGCGGAGATCCTGAACCGGATCGCCGCGAACCGGACGAACGCGCTGCGCAGCACCGCCAAAGGGCTGATCGAGGCCTTTGAGAAGGCCCCCTACGGCTGGCCGGAGGCGGCGACCATCTGCCTGATTGGGGCCCTGATCGGCCGGGGCCGGCTGGAGGCCTCCGTCAGCGGCAGCCCCCTTGAGGGGGACGCGCTGCGCGCCGCCCTCCTGAACGCGACCGTTCGGCCCAACCTGAACCTAGAGCCGGTCGACGCGTTCAGCGCGGGAGACGTGATGACCCTTCGTCGCCTGTTTCAGGACCTGTTCGGCCACACCCCCGTCTCAAGTGACGGGAAAGGGCTCGGCCGTGAGACCGGAGAGGCGATTGAGGCAATGGCGGCCTCTGTGGCGGCGCATCTGGCCATTGCGCGGGATTACCCGTTTGTCGCCGCGCTCAACCCGTTCCGGGACGTGCTGGAGGGGCTGCGTGGCAAGCCGGGCAGCTGGTACGTCTCGAACCTCGCCGGCAAGCCCGGTGAGGCTCTGGCGGACCTCAAGGAGGCGGTCTTTGACCCGATCGACACCTTCCTGCGGGGGCCCCAACGGGAGATCCTGGACGAGGCGCGCCGGGTCCTTCTGGCGGAGGAGGCAAACCTCGACTTCGTGGAGGCGGATCAGGTCACCCGGATCCGGACCGCGATCAGCGCGGATGACGTGTTCCGCGGCAACAAGGTCCAGGCGATCAAGTCCGATCTGGACCGGCTCAAGTCGGACATCCGGGGCCTCGTGGCCAAGGAGCGGGACGTGGCGTCAGACGAACTGCAGTCCCTCTCCGAGCGGCTGACCCGGTCGTCGGAGTTCACCGAGGCGGATGTGTCCGCCCAGAGGGAGGTCCAGACAGCCCTCACCGCGCTTACGGACCGGCTTGCTCAGGAGCGGCTGATCCCGTCGATCCGGACCGTGCTGAGCGGGTTCCAGCGTGACCGGTACCCGCAGCTGGTCACGATCCTGCTGCGTGCCAAGCCGCGCGCGCCGGAGGTGGAGGGCGAGAAGCCGGAGCCGCCCGAGACTATCGAGGTGGTCAACCTCAACCAGCTCGGTGTCCGGTTCAGGCGCCACATGATCAGCTCTGAGGCGGACGTGGACACCTATCTCAACGACATGCGGGACGCGATGATCAGCGCCGTCCGCTCCGGAAAAAGGATCACCCTGTGATGGACACCAACCGGCTCAAGAGCTTCGCGCAACGCACCCGGACCGAGCTAATGGGCCAGGTGGCCCGGCGCCTCGAGACCGCGCTTGGCCCGGATAGCGCGGAGCGCCGTGAGGCCCCCGCAGCGATGCGGGCGCTGGAGGGGCGGATCACGCTGATCGGGCGGGCCATGGTGATCGAGCAGGTCGCCTACATCTGGTTCAACCGGTTCACCGCGCTGCGCTACATGGACGTGAACGGGTACCTCACCCCGATGGTGGTCAGCCCCGCCCCGGACCGGACCCGGCCGGAGCTGCTGGAGCAGGCCGCAGCCGGCGCGCTCCCCGATCACCTCTCCGCCCCCGTAGCGACCCGGGTCCGGGACCTCCTTGAGGGGCGGGTTCCTTCACGTGAGCCGCAGGTGGAGGCGTACCGGCTCTTGTTGGTGGCCAGCTGCAACCACCTGGGCGGGGTGATGCCGTTCCTGTTCGAGGAGATCGCGGATTACACAGAAATCCTGATGCCGAACGAGCTGCTGGCCGCGGACGGCTGGGTCGCGCAGATGCGGGACGTGATGACGGAAGCTGCCTGTCAGGACGTCGAGATCATCGGCTGGCTCTACCAGTTCTACATCTCCGAGAAGAAGGATCAGGTCTTTGCGGGCCTGAAAAAGAACGTCAAGATCACGGCCGAGAATATCCCCGCCGCGACGCAGCTGTTCACGCCGCACTGGATCGTGCGCTATCTGGTGGAAAACTCGCTGGGGCGGCTGTGGCTGCTGAACCGGCCCGCCAGCACGCTGGCCTCCAAGATGGACTATTACATCGCCCCGGTTGAACCTGAGACGGATTTTCTGCGCATTACCCGCGTTGAGGACATCCGCATCTGCGATCCGGCCTGTGGGTCGGGGCACATGCTGACCTATGCCTTTGATCTGCTCTACGCGATCTATGAGGAGGAAGGGTATGAGGCAGATACGATCCCGGCGCTGATCCTGACCCACAACCTGACAGGGGTCGAGATTGACGACCGCGCGGGCGCGCTGGCGGCCTTTGCGCTGGCGATGAAGGCGGCGGCCAGGCTGGGGCGGCGGCGGTTCCTGCGGATGGGGGTGACGCCCGACATCTGCGTGTTGCAGAACGTGGCGTTTACACCTGCCGAGATGCAAGACGTGGCCGCCGTGGTGGGGCGCGCTCTGTTCACGGTTGAATTGCGCGAGACGCTGGGGCAGTTCGAGCAGGCCAAGAACTTCGGCTCTCTGATCGTGCCAAAACTGCGCGATCCGGCAGAGGCGCTGCGGGTGGTCACGGCGCGGGACTTTGCGGGCGATCTGTTGTTGCGCGACGTGCAGGCACGCGTGGTGGCGGTGCTGCGCATGGCCGAGGCGTTGTCGCCGAAGTATCATGTGGTGGTGGCCAACCCTCCGTATATGGGCACCAAGAGTATGAATGGGCCGCTTGGTCAGTTTGCCAAGTCCAAGTATCCTGAAAGCAAGTCCGACTTGTTTGCGATGTTCATGGAGCGCGCATTGCCTCTCCTTCAACAGCGAGGCCTTTATGCAATAATTAACATGCAAGCATGGATGTTTCTTTCATCCTATGAGAAGCTTCGCGCTAAACTGCTTTCAGATGCGACTATCCTTTCAATGGCCCATCTCGGCGAGCGTTCATTTGACTCTATCGGTGGATCCGTTGTTTCAACTACCGCATTCATTGTTCAAAACCGCTTCCAAAAAGGATTTAAAGGAGATTACATTCGCCTTACTGAAGGACGTAATGAAAGTGAAAAACGTTCGGCGCTTAGGAAGGTGGCAGATGGGGAATTAACGTCGGATATGTATAAGTGCGAAGCCGAACAATTTTCAAAAATACCCGGAGGACCAATAGCATATTGGGCCTCAGAAGCAGTCAAGAATACTTTTGCAAGCTTTCCTGCAATTGAAGAACTTGCGCCTGTTCGTCAGGGAATGGCGACAGGAGACAATGATCGCTTCTTACGGTGCTGGCACGAGGTGAATGTACCTGATTTTGAGCCGTCATGCGCGTCTAAAGAGGCCGCATTTGATAGTGGGAAAAAATGGTTTCCCTACAATAAAGGCGGGGACTATAGAAAATGGTATGGAAATAACGAGCTTTTAATTCGCTTTGACCAGTCAGCGTATAGAATGCTGAAACAGCAAGGAAATAGATGCCCGTCGGAGAACTTATATTTCAAGCCGTCGATAACGTGGACGTTCATTGGCTCTGGAAGCTTCGGCGCAAGATCGTGTCCAACCGGCTTTATTTTTGATGTGCAAGGCTCCTCTGTTTTTCCGCCAGCATCCGAATATTGGCTTGCAATGGGCTTTTTGGGTTCAAAACTTCCGAACGGCCTTCTTTCAATTACAAACCCGTCTGTAAGCTTTCAGGTTGGCAATATTCGAGCATTGCCCCTGCATAGGCCAAAAGGCCTGTTCGAAGACGCGATCAAGAAAATTGTCAACCTGTCTAAATCCGACTGGGACTCCTACGAAACTTCATGGGATTTCACCACGCTCCCGCTGCTCCACCCCGACCATCGCGGCGAGACGCTGGAGCACACCTACACCACCCTGCGCAGCCATTGGCAGGGCATGACGGATGACATGCAGCGGCTGGAGGAAGAGAACAACCGCATCTTCATCGACGCCTACGGTCTGCAAGACGAGCTGACCCCCGAGGTGTCGTTGAACGAGATCACCCTCACCTGCAACCCCGCCTATCGCTATGGCGGCAACGCCAGCATTGCGGACCGCGAAACCCGCCTGCGCGCCGATACCGTGGCCGAGTTTCTGTCCTACGCCGTGGGCTGCATGTTCGGCCGCTACAGCCTTGACGCCCCCGGCCTGATCCTCGCCAATCAGGGCGAGCGGCTGGAGGATTACCTCGCACGCATCCCAGACCCCAGCTTCATGCCCGACGCCGACAACGTCATCCCCGTGCTCGACGCCGACTGGTTCCCCGACGACATCACAGAGCGCTTCCGCCTGTTCCTGCGCGTGACCTTCGGCGAGGCGCATTTCCGCGAGAACCTGAAGTTCATCGAGGACAGCCTTGGCAAGGACCTCCGCAAATACTTCACCCGCGATTTCTACGCCGACCATGTGCAGCGATGCAAGAAACGCCCGATCTACTGGATGTTCTCCAGCCCCAAGGGGACGTTCAACGCGCTGATCTACATGCACCGATATCGCAGCGACACGGTGTCGGTGCTGCTCAACGACTACCTTCGCGAGTTCATCACCAAGCTGGAGGGCGAACGCGCCCGTCTGGACAAGCTGGCCGATGACCCGACGGCCACGCAGGGGCAACGGACGAAGGCGGTGAAGGACGCGGGCATGGTGGCAAAGCAGCTTGACGAGCTGCAGGACTGGGAGCGCGAGGTCGTCTTCCCGCTGGCGCAACAAAAGATCGAGATCGACCTCGATGACGGGGTGAAGGCGAATTACCCCAAATTCGGCGCGGCAATAAAAAAGATACCGGGGTTGAGCTGATGTTGCGATCAAACTTCTGCACCTTTGGCCGACGATCCGGCCCAGTCGAGTTTGAAATCCATTCTTTGGGTAAAGATCGGAGTTCTTCATGAATGCTGTTCAGAGATTTTTTCCGAAGATCATCAATGGCGCCTCGCAATTCATCATCCCGGTCTTCCAGCGCGATTACAGCTGGTCCGAGGAAAACTGCCGGCAGCTCTGGAAGGACCTGCTCGCCATCGCCGACGCCGGCCCGGATCGCGGGCACTTCATCGGGTCCGTTGTCTACATCCAGACTGGCGACAGCTCGGCCGGCTTCACGCGCTGGTTGCTGATCGACGGACAGCAGCGGGTTACGACCCTGACCCTCCTGTTGACGGCGTTGCGCGATCACATTCGGGAAACGGGATGGCAGGGCAGCGACGATGGCCCGACGGTGAAACGGATCGACGCGTATTTTCTGCGCAACCTCCAAGAGGAGGGCGAGCGCGAGATCAAGCTGAAACTGCGCCGCCATGATGACGCTACCCTGCAAGCCCTGATCAACGGGGAGCCTGGCCCCGAGACGCTGTCGGCCCGGATACGTGACAACTATGACCTCTTCCGCGAATTGCTCGAAGATGCCGATCCTGAGACGGTATACCGGGGTCTCAATCGCCTCTTGCTCGTGGACGTCACGCTCGACCGCGGCATCGATGACCCGCAGCTGATTTTCGAAAGCTTAAACTCCACGGGTGTAGATCTAAGCCCATCTGACCTGATCCGGAACTTCATCCTGATGAGGCTTCCCGAAAAAGAGCAGACGCGCCTTTATGAAACCTATTGGAGCCGTATCGAGGAGCTGTTCAGGGGCAGCGAGCGGGTATTCGACAATTTCATTCGGGATTATCTTGCTCTGAGATCCCATTCCACGAAACTTGAGCGGTCCGACCGGGTGTATGATGCATTCCGGCGCGCCTACGCAGATATTGGCGAAGACATTGCATCGTTGGAGCAACTACTGGCGGAACTGCTTCGTCGTGGTAGGCAATATGCGGCCTTCGCCGTTGGAGGCGGCAGTGATGAGCGTGCCCGCGCCTTTGCAAGCTTGCGGCGCCTCGGCGATGTTCCGGCCATTCTGGTCATGCGGTTGCTGGAGACGCAGGAAACATCGAACACGCTCACCGAGGTGGAGCTTCTTGAGGCCGTCGGGCTTCTGGAGAGCTACCTGTTGCGCCGCGCCGTGATTGGTGCCCAGACGCGAGGCTACGGGGTGGAGTTCGCGAAGCTGGCCCAGAAGATCGATGAAACTCAACCGCTTGCCTCACTCAAGGCGGCGATGGCGCGGATGCCAACATCCTACACATTCCCGCAGGACGAGGCATTCAGGATCGCGCTCGAAGAGGGCGACATCTACCACAAGCGCGTCTGTTTCCACCTGCTGGAAGCGCTCGAGAACCGCGGGAGCAAGGAACCCAGCAATACCAGCAAATACAGTATCGAACACGTCATGCCGCAGAATGAAAATCTCGTACCGGCTTGGCGCGAGATGCTCGGATCTGATTGGCGACAGGTCCAGAGCATGTGGTTGCATCGATTGGGCAATCTCACTTTGACGGGATACAATCCAACTTATAGTGATCGGCCCTTCGAAGAGAAAAAGACAATCAAGGGCGGTTTCCAGCAAAGTTCTGTCCGGCTCAATCAGGATATCCGCGACGAGCCCGATTGGACGCCAACGGAGATGGAAACTCGCGGCAAGCGCTTGGCGGATCGGGCGTTGAAAACCTGGCCACGCCTCGATGCCGACGAGGAGGTTATTCGCGCCATGGAACTCGAGGAGCTCAAGGCCAAGGCGCAGCGGCGCAGTATTTCACAAGTTCAGATGAGCGCGGCTGCAACATCGCTTTTTGAAGCCCTCCGTACCCAACTGCAGGTCGCGTTTCCGAACGTGATCGAGGCCGCGGAGCACAAGTCGATCAGCTATCATGATCCGGAGTTTTTCTTGGAGGTGATACCGCGCAAACACGGCCTCGTTCTGGTTGTCGACCTCGACTTTAACGAGGTGGAGGCGGATGACGGATTGGCCGAGGACGCATCTGATCGCAGCTTTGTCATGTATGCGAGCCACCAGGGAGGCGTACTTGTTCACCTGCGAAACCCTACGCAAATTGACCGTGCCATGGCCATCGTGGCCCAGGCTCGTACGCTGACGTAGCGGATGAGCACTCCACATGCGCAAAGAAGGATCAAGCAATATGCCAAGATGCAGGTGGAGCAGCGCTGCCCGCCACAGGCGGGCAGAACGGAGGCATGCCGATGGTCGATAGAATAAGTGCGAGCCTGCAGCGCCTGTTCGAAGAGCACCGGATCGTCTTCTGGTACGACGCTGCGCGGGACATGCGGAACGAATACGACGCGGTGGTTCTGCCCGGCGTCGAGAAGGTCGAGATCGCGAACAACGAGTTCGGGCTGAAATACCGGATGCTGCGGCAGGAGCCGAAGACGAAATTCCTGGTGTTCAAGGACCGGCCCGAGCCCGAGATGACCGAGAACTGGCTGCTGGACCTGCAACTGGCGACTGCCGTATTCAAGGCCGACCAGGCGGCGATCTGGCTGGCGGAACTGGGCTTACCCGGCAAGTATGAAGCTGCCGTGCGCGACCACACGGCATTCTTCCGCTCTGCGGCACGTCTGGACCGCCTGAAGGCGATGGAGGCGGAGCAGCCGTCAGATTCCGTCTCGGCCGTACGGCGCAAGATGCTGGCCGTCTGCGCCGATGCGGATGGCGCCCTCGACACCGTGATCGAGGCCCTGCTGGGCGAGCTTGCTGAGGGCAGTGACGAGGCCCTTCGCCTGATGGACCGCGCCGGGCTGACCGAGTTCTTCTGGAAGCAGGTGGAGAACGCCTACGGCTATGTCTCGGACGAGCCGGATTTCGAAGACTTCGCCATTACCCTGTTCCAGTCCTGCTATTGCCGCGCCCTGGGCGAGGACGGCAAGCTGAACTCCGAGGCCCTGTTGGTCTTTCGGCGGTGGAAGAACAACCGCCTCGGCGCCGAGGCCTTCGAAACCCTCAGCCACAAATACGAGGATATCCTGCGCACCTCCGAGGATCTGCGGGACCGTGAGATCAAGGTCCTGCGCCCGATCGATCATTTCGAGGAGATCGACCGTCAGATCATCCGGACCTTGGTGGCGGAGATGTCCAGCCAGACCGTCACTGCCGCCGAGGTGCTGAAGACGGTTCGTGAACGCCGCCAGAGCCACTGGTATCGGACCTACGCGGATGTCTACGAGGCCATCGGATATGCCACGGAGTTCCAGCAGGCGTTATCGGAGGCGACCCTTGGCATGACCTCACCTGCCGAGGGCGTGAAGCGGTATGCGACAAGCTGGTTCAGAATTGATCAGCTTTATCGCAAGTTCATCTACCATATGCAGAAAAGCGGTCAGGCCTCGCTCTTGGGGTCCCTCTTCGAGAGCGTTGAGAACCGATATACGACCAACTTCCTGTTGACCGTGAACGATGCTTGGCAGGACCAGGTTGCCAAGATGAGCGACTGGCCGGTATCAACCTATGCAAGGCAGTCGGATTTCTACATGGAGCAGGCTGCCGAGTTTCGTCGACGCGATCAGAAGGTTGTCGTGATCATCTCGGACGCGCTGCGCTATGAGGTGGCCGAAGAATGCCTGCGCGAGATCCGCAAATTAAACCGCTTCGACGCAGACCTCAAACCGATAATCGCATCGCTACCCAGCTACACGCAGCTCGGGATGGCCGCGCTCTTGCCGAACAAGGATCTGATGCTGTCCGACGACGGTACCGTATCGTCATTCGGCAACCCGACCCAGGGAACCGCCAACCGCGAAAAGATCCTCGGCCAGGGGCGCGCCGGCGACCGGGTGAAAGCCATGAAGGCTGACGAATTCATGGCGATGAAGGCGGATGACGGCAAGGCGCTCTTCCGCGATCATGATGTCTTGTATCTCTACCACAACCGGATCGACATCGTCGGCGACAAGCTGGCGACCGAGGATCGCGTTACCGAGGCCGCCGAGGACGCGATCGAGGACCTGACGAAGCTTGTCCGCAAGCTGACGACCGCGAATTTCTCAAACATCCTGATCACGGCGGATCATGGGTTTCTCTACCAGCATCGCCCTCTGGATGAGACCGAGTATTCGGTTGCCGACCCGACCGGGGCTGAAATCCTCGTCAAGAACCGCCGGTTCGTGATCGGGCGTGGTCTCAATGAGACGGCAGGCATGAAGAAGTTCACATCGGAGCAGCTTGGCCTTGCCGGCGATCTGGATGTCCTGATCCCCAATTCGATCAACCGGATGCGGATCAAGGGCGCCGGCAGTCGCTTTGTCCACGGAGGAGCCACGTTACAGGAGGTCGTCATCCCCATCCTGCGGGTCGGCAAACGGCGCGAGGCCGATGTCGGCAAGGTCGAAGTTCAGATCATCGCCCCAAGCCGCAACCTGATTTCCTCCGGGCAGACATCTGTCGCCCTCTATCAGGCGCAGCCCGTGTCCGAGAAACAGCAGCAGCGTGATCTCCTGGCCGGAATTTATTCCCAGGACGGCACCCTGATTTCTGACGAACATCAGCTGACCTTTGACTTCACGTCACAGAATCCTCGGGAACGGGAACTGCCGATCAACTTCCTGCTCTCGCGCGAGGCGGATCGCTTCAACAACCAGGATGTCTTCCTGAAGCTGCGCGAGCGTGTCGGCAAGACCAGCCATTTCGAAGATTACACGAGCCATCGATTCCAGCTGCGCCGTGGGATCTCGACCGATTTCGATTTCTAAGGAGCGGGACATGAGCTCTCTCGATGACAAGATCAACGAACACTTCGCCGGCTATGTCGTCCGCAAGGACTTGGTAAAGGCGGTCAAGGGCAATGCGATCGTCCCGACCTACGTCCTCGAATACCTCCTCGGCCAATATTGTGCGACCGACGACGAGGCCTCGATCCAGAGTGGCATCGAGACGGTAAAGGAGATCCTGCGCAAGCATTATGTCCATCGCAACGAGGCCGGCCTGATCCAGTCCACGATCAAGGAAAAGGGCCGATACAAAGTCATCGACCAGATCAGTGTCACACTGAACGAAAAGACCGACAGCTACGAGGCCATATTTGACAACCTCGGCATTAAGAAGGTCGCCGTCGACAGCGGCACTGTGAAGGCCCACCCGAAGCTCTTGGTGACGGGCGTCTGGTGCATCGCCGACGTCCAATACGAGTTCTCCGAGGACGCGCGCACTTCCCCCTGGAGGCTGGAAACCATCAAGCCGATCCAGATCGCGAAGGTGGATTACGAAGGCTACAAAGAAGCACGCGGTCAATTCACGAAGAACGAGTGGATCGACCTGCTCATGCAGTCCATCGGCTTCAATCCGGAAGCCTTCGGAAGGCGCAGCAAGCTGCTGCAGCTGATGCGCCTGATCCCCTTTGTGGAGCGCAACTACAACATCATCGAGCTTGGCCCCAAGGGCACGGGCAAGTCTCATATCTACTCCGAGTTTTCGCCCCACGGGCAGCTGATCTCCGGTGGCGAGGTGACGATCCCGAAGCTCTTCGTGAACAATTCGAACGGGCGGATCGGCCTGGTCGGGTATTGGGACGTGGTGGCCTTCGACGAGTTCGCCGGTCGCGAGAAGACCGCCAACAAGGCGCTCGTCGACATCATGAAGAACTACATGGCGAACAAGACATTCTCCCGAGGCGTGAACCCGATGGGCGCCGAAGCGAGCTTCGCCTTCGTCGGCAACACGGATCACAATGTTCCCTTCATGCTGAAGAACAGCGACCTGTTCGAAGCCCTGCCGCCGCAGTTTCACGACAGCGCCTTCATCGACCGCTTGCACGCCTATCTGCCGGGCTGGGAGGTGGATGTGATCCGGGGCGAGATGTTCACCCGCAGCTACGGTTTCATCGTCGATTACCTCGCCGAGATCCTGCGACACCTTCGACAGGAGGATTTTTCCAACCGGCCGGATCAGCACTTCAACATCAGCGAGAAGATTTCGACCCGGGACCGCGATGCCATCTACAAGACTATGTCGGGCCTGCTGAAGGTTCTCTTCCCCGCCGGCGGTGAGAGCGCGGAAGACGTTGAAGAACTACTGCAACTCGCCATAGAGAGCCGCAAGCGGGTCAAGGATCAGTTGTTCCGGATAGACGCGACCTACCCGGAAGTCGATTTCTTCTACACCGGACTCGATGGCCAGAAGCAGCGGGTGCAAACCGTGGAAGAGCAGGAATTCCCCCAGTTCTACCACAGAAAGCCATCCCGGGATCCCAAGGAGCAGTCTGCAGACGGCCAAGACATCGATGGAGATGTGACCGAAAACGACGCTGAAACGCAGGCGTATTCTTCTGAGAATGTGGTGGCACCACCAAAGCTCGAAGAAGGCCATTTTACCTTCGCCGAGAACCGGAAGGGCATCAGCTTTGAGACGCTTTTCGGGCCTTACATGGACGGCGCCTCCCGGATCATGGTGACCGACCCCTACATCCGCTACTTTTATCAGGTTCGGAACATGATGGAGTTCGTGGAAATGATCGTCCGGCGTAAACCGCCTGAAGATCAGATCTCCATTCATCTCGTGACTGGTCCGCAGGACGGGGACATCCAAAAGCAACGAGATCTTCTCGACAGCATCAGCGAAGCCTGCACCGGCTCGGGCGTCGATTTTACATGGGCCTTCGATACCTCTGGCACGGCACACGCACGGGACATCGTGACAGATAATGGCTGGAAGATAGTGCTGGATCGCGGTCTGGACATTTTCCAGGCCCCGGTGCGCCGGGAGGGGTTCAGCCTTGGGGATCGACTGCAGGAACATCGCATGGTGAAGGGGTTCTATGTGACCTATGTCCGGCAGTAGCTCAGGATTCGTACCGACTGCAGTCGCCGCACGGCCTTGCCTCGATGGGTCGTCGAGCCGATCGCATTGCTGCGGCAGTCAGGGCGGAGAACCCAAATACCAAAGGACGAGACCCGTCAGGGTAACGTCAATTGAAGGCAACCAAAGTGGTTGACCGCTCTCATACTTCACATTAAAGCTTTAGCCTCAATCACATAAAATGTTCCAAACTAAAGGCAAATGATGTTCTTCAAAAATAGGCAATCGCATGACGCACGAAAGGGACAAGAACTCTTCGAGCGTGGTATGTTGGCGGCCTCCCGATATGAATGCGATGAAGCGATAAAGCTTTATACTGCTTCCATTGAAGCAAATCCCAATCCTGCA
>Ga0307930_1001557_pt1 | contig 18113 bp, 16 predicted proteins | sample OrgLakmetageno46_FD_203161 | JGI IMG/M metagenome (GOLD analysis project Ga0307930, IMG submission 203161) | Saline water microbial communities from Organic Lake, Antarctica - #46 | ecosystem: Environmental > Aquatic > Non-marine Saline and Alkaline > Saline | place: Antarctica: Organic Lake...
GGCGGACAATCGAAGTACGCGCCTGTCCGGTGAACTGGCGACCACATCCAGAACAGATCGCATCAGCGCGGCGCGGCTATGAGGATTGGTGGCAGGCGCTGGATTGGGTGCGGGATGGGCTGGTGGCGGGCGGCATGCTACGGGAGGTCGAGGTGACGGATACGATGCCAAAGGTAAGGCCCTGGAACATGAAAACTCGAGACAGTCGCAAATGAAAGGCTTCAAAAGCGGTTTCTTCGCTCTCCTTACAGAACTACCGGCAAATCAGAGATCCGCGTCGTATAGCGTGGGCTGCGGTGTGCAGACCGCATCGCCCAAGGGCTATCCATTCCCTCAGAGGCGAGCATCATCGTCTTTTTACCGAACCGGGCGTTGACCGCATCCAGCGCCTGCATCACGCCACATGATCATTTTATCCACCACAGGTCAGCCCGCCAAACCCAAGGACACTCGTTATGATTGAAGGATGACCGAGGGGCAGGTCACAATGAAAATATTACTTATCAAAAACAGGCATTTGCATCATTCGGCCCAACCAGCTTAGCAGGAACAAGCTTCTTCTTTGGTTGGAGGGATGTGGTTTGAACCTAGGACCTCTTGGTTATGAGCCTAAACCCTACCGAATCCAATAGCTTATACTTTTCAATAACTTACGCGGCAAGCCTTTGATTTTGCGCAAATTCCAAGGTTGCATTGGAGTACATTCAGCGACATTCGGCAGCAAACTTGGTGCGAAACTTGCATTCGCGGGTTGATGTGGCGTTGATGTAAGCTGAACGGCAATCTCGTGAAAGTAATCTTTTTTTGGACTAATTCAGTCGGTCAGCTCGAGGCACGGTGGGGGCCGTCGCCCAGTTATGAATCTTCCTCGACCAGGTTGATGCTAGCCCGCCGATCTGCAGTCTCCAACAGGACGTCCACTTTGAACAATGTGGTTTACCGAATGTGCGCGTGCCGCTTAAAGAGAAACGCCGCTACTCAGGGCGCCATTGTAATGAACCGCAGCGGCATTCAACCTTACCACCAGTCGAGTCGTACGCGCCAACTGGCGTCCCGCAGCTATCGCACATAAAGGAGCTGAGGACCGCTTCACACCCGCTAATGAGATCTTCCGCTTCAGTTATACTGCCACTGAACGTATGGGTTCCTCGATTTCCCCAGATGGCCAACTCCGGCTTGGTTTTCTTTATCGCCGCCAACGCGGAGGTATGGGGCTCATAGGTATCCATACCCTTCTTACGAAACGACCTCGTCGCGGCCCGTTCCAATGCCACAAGGAATTGTCCGGCGGTACGGTGGTCATTGTCGTCCCCTCTCAGGTGCGGAACAGCAAGACTAATTCTCTCAGCGATCTCGCCCAGTGCCACATCCATAAGTCTCCGAACATTGCCAAGCGCCTCTTCTGGGTCTGTTTTGGCGCGCGCCTTTGCAGCCGCAATATCTAGACCATGGTCTGCGAACAGAATGCCCTCATGAGGACTGAAGAACGGCCGGAGTCGGCGAAAACTCCATTGGTTGACCGGCAGGGTCCGTTGCAACTCAAAGAACCACTCGCGGTCGTGGGTCAGCAGTACGATCTGCCTCTCTGAAAACTCTTGCCGCAAAAGCATGCCCACTCGTGAGCGATGTTCGCGGTCGAAACTAATCACCACGTCGTCGAGTATGACCGGCCTGTCATCACTGCCTGCCTTATTTGCCATAGCAAGAAAAATGCACAGACCGAGCGCGTTCCGCTGCCCCTCCGAAAGCGTTAGGCGCGGGCTGTCTTGTACCTTGCCGTGGAAACGGAGTGCAACTTCGACGGCTTTGTCGTTGTCCTCCGGGACAACCAGCCGCACGTCTGTGATCACGTCGTTCGGCTGAAGAACCTTCCAGTATCGCTGTATATCGTAAGAAATACTCTCAAAAGTTTGTCTGGCCCGTTCAGCAATTTCCTGAAGCACTCCTGCCTCAAGTGATTTGACCAAGTTGATTAGCGCTTCAGCTCGGTTAATCCCAGCCCGGATCGCACTAGCTTTAATCGAACCAGACAGGGCCCTCGCTTCGTTTTGGTGCTCCACCAAACTTTGCACAGTTGGCTGGAAGGCCTTCGCATCCCCTGCAGCCCGCGCCACAAGTGGCAGTAAGTTTGCTTGGAGGCCCCGAATGTTTTCGGGGCCACAACTAGTCCTAAGATCAGCTACTGAGAGTTCATCAAAATATTTAACCGCCAGCTTATTCTCTGGACACAACGCTTCGAGCCAACCTGCCAAGTCCCTCTTGGCGAACACGTTCCGTAGTCGACCGACCTCATCGACAAGTTCGCCGATGGCCGCCCGATGCTCATCATACAGTTTCTGGGCCGCAGATAGCCGGTCGCGCTCACTGGCCACATGCTCGCGGAACTCGTCAGCCTCGATTTCTCTCCCGCATGCAGGGCAAGGCATTGGACCCTGCAAGAGGCTCCCGGCGGTGACAAATCCATCGGCTGCACTCAAAACATCCAAGCGTTCCTTGATCAGAGGTTCGGCCACCTCAGCAATTCTCGCGGCCGCCTCTATTACCTTTAATATGCGGCCCGGAAGATCACTTGCGCCAACCTCGCCGATTACCGCTGCCCTGCGCTGATCTGCATCGAGGGAAGCAATTTGGGCATCAATTGCCGACTGCACGTCTGCGACGGTTCTGGCCCGCGACTCCACTGTCGCTGCAGGGGCATATGTGCGGCGCAATGCCTCAAGCCGCTCGATGAGTTGCTCGTTGGTCTTATCGCCAAAAACCTCCTTGCGACGGTCAGCGGCTATTTCAAGTTTGGCACGAAAAGAAGGTAGATCACCTTGCCGTTCGATGGCTTTGCATAACTTTCGGAGGTTGTCGGCTACAGCTTCCAGACGCGAAAGCCCCAACAAGGGCAAAACAGCGCTGTACTTATCACGCTTGGTGTCACGAATGAACTCAGACAGTTCTTCCTGCCGAAGAGCGGTACGACGATAGTCCCAACGCACCATTGCAGTTGCGCCCTGTTGGGCACGCACCGGAGCTGACGATTGCCAAGTAAGCGTCTCAGATGACCCGTCGACAAGAGTGATCTCCACTTTTGTGTGTTGCCCACTTGGTCGGGCAACATTGATCAACCCCTTTTCTTGGTTACGGCCGGAGTATTCATGACCAAGATGACCAACCTTCCCCGCGCCGAGTATAGATTCGATTCCGTCCACAAAGGAGCTTTTCCCCGCCCCGTTGGTCCCGTAAATAACCGACGACTTACCAAAAACGTTGAGGGTCGCCTCGGAAGCTGCGCCTCGAAACCACTGGAGGCGTATCGCCTTCAGCCTCACTGTCCGTCTCGATTGGCCGAAATGAGCGTGATCGCAATAGAGTCAATCTCAGCAGGTTTGCGGGGTTCCTGAAACTGTCCAGCTAGAAGCGTTCGCAACTCCGCAGGCACAGCGTCCGGAAATAGATGCCGATCCGTCATCGAGGCTGCCAACGCCGCCACTAATCGTCTCTCAATCCACGACTCTGTATCGCTCATCGCATTCCTCACAAATTATACGCCAGTGTAGCACCAGTATAGCAGGTGACATAGCCAAGGATAAACGTCTTACCAGCGGCTCTATTCTGCTCTCGAAACCACTGCCTTTGACATCATGCCCAAGTGAGCGTGAGTTGACTTTGCGAACGGGAACGGAATGTCGCAAGCTTCTCTGGTCCCAATGGGCGCGCACGGACGAAACGCAAGAAACGACCGCTTCCCAACTGTTGCGCAAGTGGCAAGCAAATCGGTACACATTGACCCACCTCATGGCAACACCCCCACATCCCCGCGCTGATGTCCCTCGACCATTGCCCGCAGCTCGGGCGGGGAAATCACCTCGACCTTATCGTCCCACTGGTAAAGATGCCAAGCCATCTCGACCCACCCACCAGCTGTGAACTCGACGCGCAGCGCCCCATCCGGCTCTTCGGTGATCACCTGGTTGGGGTGGAATACGAACTCGCTTGCAGCGACCGCCGCGCTGGGCGCAAAGCGCCAGACGACCGGTTGGTATTCCGCTGAAGAGTGGTAAGAGCCGAAAGACTGGGCGGCATAGGCGTCCAGGTCGAACTCCGGGTCGCGGGCGAATGACTGCCCGGTAATCTTGGCGCTGCTGATGCGATCCAGCCGGAAGCGCCGGAATTCGCGCCCGTTGCCAAGATCGCGGGCGATCAGATACTGCCGGATCCCTAGGAGCAGACCATAGGGTTCAACCAGACGGTCCAGCACGCTGTTGTCCCTCGCGCCCCGATAGGCGATGGTCAGTGAAAACGGCGCTTTGATCGCCGTGGCAATTGCACCCAATATGACGGCTTCGACTTGCACGCGCGGTCCCGGACGGCAGGCATAGCCCTGCGCCTCGAGCATCGCACCTGCATCCACTTCGGCCCGGCGCGCGTGCGAGGACGGCATCGCCGCCAAAAGCCGATCCCGAAGCGAGATCAATGCAGAGACATCCCGGATGGCCCCTTCGCGCTGGGCGCGACGAATGCTGGCCTCCAAAGCCTCCAACTCGCTGTCACGGATCCCCTGCATACGCAGGAATTTCGTATCATTCAGCTTCCACCAGCGCCGCCGATCCTGATCGGTCGAGAACTCAATACTCGGGAAGGCCGCCTCCAGGCCCCGGATCATGCGTTGCGCGGTTCGAGGGTTGACGCCGAACTCCGCGCTCACCTCCAAGAGGGAAACTCCCTTATGGCGAGAAGCGGCCATCTCGGCCAATCGCATCAGGTCTAAAGTCTTTTCAAAGGCCATCGCGATTCTTTTTTCCTCCACGACAGGTTCTTACGTGGAGTGTGGTGCAAGATCAGCCTTGGGGCGAGTCATTTGTGATTCGACAACTTTTAGGTGCAGGCGTCGCCCCAAACACAGTCACCACGCTTGGCAGTTTATCCCGCCTGCCACGCGCCAATTCAAGGCTAGATGAAAGATGGATTACACGATGAAGCTCCCTCAGCGCGAATTTTACACCCTTCAAGAAGTGGCCGCCCGTTGGGGGTGCGCCTTGGCCGACATCTCGGGCTGGTCAACGGCTGGCCAGCTGGAAATCATCACCGGCATCCCTCCCACCTTCTGTGACACAACAAGGGTCGCAGGCACGGTTATCATCTGCTCCATGGATATCGTGCCAATGTTTCGCCGCTGTGGTACCGGCCCCAAGAACGCGCTGTTGCGTCGCTTGCGCACTGAAGAGGCCACAGACTGGCTGTTTGTCACCGATCCGCCCGAGGGCGTCGATGTCTCCATTGCCGATCTGTTTTTGCGCAGCAAACAGGTCATGAAGTTTGAAGATAAGCATGATCTGCTGCGCCGGGTCAGTGGTGGCACCGGATCAACATCGCCCTTTGATTGGGACGGTATGACCAAGGCTTTTCTGGTCCGCATCCATGTACGCGGCATCCCGGCCACCAAAGCCGAGATGATCGGCGACATTCAGGACTGGTTCGTCGCCCATTCAAATGGCGACGATATCCCAAGCGAGCGCTCCATTCGCCGCCATGTCGATGATCTGTGGAAAATGCTGAGCGAGCTCCAACAGGATGAGAACGTCTGATCCTGCGCGGTGGTCAGGCCTGCTTGCGATCACTGTCCGCATCGTGGACCAGTGTCGGGCGAGGCCGGAAGATATGCGCCACCGCGTCAACGCCCGCCCGCAGCGGCGAGTCCATCAGATGTGCATAACGCTGGGTCGTCTGCATTTGCGTATGACCCAGCAGCTTGCCGATCATTTCCAACGACGCGCCACCGCTGACCAGCAAAGACGCAAACGTGTGGCGCAGGTCGTGAATGCGCACGTCTGGCAAATCCGCGATCTTCTGCACCTGTCGCCAGAAGTGGCGGATTTCTTTGACTGGCTGGCCCGGTACATCGCCGGGAAACAGCCATGGATTACCGCTCGGGACGAGCAACTGGCGCTGACGCACAATCCCCGCCACGTCGCTGGAGACCGGAACCCTGTGGACCTTGCGCTGCTTGGTCGTGGCCGCAGGTTTTGACCAGACGCCAAGCTCAAGATTGAACTGTTCAAAGCGCGATTGCCGCACTTCACCCAGCCGCGCGCCAGTCAACATGCAAAGCCGGATGATCCCAGCGGCGCGCTGGTCTGAAGCGTCGTCCAGCGCCGAGGCCAGACGGACGATTTCTTGTGGGCTTAAAAACCGCTCGCGTTCGGTCTCGATGCGGCGGTGGAACCCAGAGGCTGGGTTGTCCTCGCGCCAGCCCCAGTCGATGGCCAGCGTGAACATCTTGCGCAACACTTCGCCCACGCGGTTGGCGCGCACCGGGGTGGGCTTGGGGCCTTGCAATTTGCGCGCGCGGTTGTTGGGTTTGACCTTTGACGGGCGCGCCCTGCCCTCGGCGATCTTCGCCAGCAGCTTTGCCACATCATTCTTGGTAATATCCGTCACCAGCTTATTGCCCCACAGCGGCACGACCAGTTTAGTCAACATCGCCTTTTGATTCGTCGCATTCGCCGGGGCCAGTTTGACCACATGCTCGGCGGTATAGCGCTCGATCATGTCGCTGATACGCGGCGCGGTACGCAGCTCGCTTTTACCGGCCAGCGGATCCCCGCCCTCGTCGATCTCGCGGCGCAGTTGCCTCGCGCGCTCTCTTGCCGCCGTTACTGTCCATTCCGGCCAGCGCCCGATGGTCATCCGACGCTGACGCCCGGCATACCGGTAATCCAGCGTGAAGGCCCGGCCACCCGAGCGGTAGATGCACACGGCAAAGCCCCGCACATCGACGTCAAAAATCTGATAGTCCCGCCCTTTCACAGGCAAGGGTTCACGAACCGCTTTGTCGTTCAATTTCATGCGCTTGGGCATATCATCCTCCTGTTGCAGCCCCTGTCATCACGCGTAGATTCGTGGCTCTATCAAGGTAATCATGAACCGCCTCGCGGCGGCGAGGCACTGACCGGCGCTGAATGGCACTGGCTGGCAGTGGCTTTGCACCCCGGTGCCGCGCGTGTTCTGCGGGTTTTGGGAAAAAAAAGGCCTGAGCACCGGTTTTGCGCATGTGAGAACGAAGCGCGAGATGACCACGCCCTGCTGCGCGAAGTGAGCGAAAGCCGCGACACAACAAAAAACTCAATCAAATCAATGAATGGCACAGGGGTTCAAATCCACTGCCGGTCAATGCCGCCCCGCCGCTCCTGCCATATAGCCAAAATCCCTTGTTCTATTGGGCAGGACGTGCGCCGCATCGGCACCTGCATAGATCATCGGCCCAAACAGGCCGCGCGTCGGTCGCGCTGCACCGCAGCATAATTTTGGTCGAAATCGCAAAAACCCAATAAAACAAGGGGCGGCACGGGTGTGCAAATTCACTGCCATTCAGTGCCGGTCAGTGCCTTCCCGCCGCACCTGCCGATCTGCGTCTTCTCAAACCGGACAAACGCCCCTTTTGGGCAACAATCGGGAGAAGACCTATGACCCAAACACATCAAGTTCCCGCAAAACCTCCGGTGCCATTGATGGCGGGATGGATCAGCCGTCTTGATCTGGCCCTCGAGCTCGGACTTTCCGTTGCCACGCTTCGGCGCTGGGACGAGCGGCGCATCGGCCCGGCCTGCGTGCGAGCAGGGCGCACAACCTTTTACCGCCGCGCCGTGGTTATGGACTGGTTGGAAAAACAGGAAAGCACAAAGCGCGTGCGTGCGAGGGCGCGCCGATGACCTCTCTTTTGTCCTACCCCCTGGTCCCCGCTCCAACCACCGGCGACTGGATGCACGACCGCCTCTCCGAGGCGCGCGGCGTCCTGGCCGATACCGCGCAGCATCCGGACTCACTGGTCATCCTCGCGGCCCGTGTGGTCGTCGGTCAAACCGGCGATGCAGGTGAATGCGCCGATGCCATCGACCTGCTGCGACTGCTGGATCGGCGGCCGTTGCATGCCATCGCAGCAGCCGCATTTCCAAAAGGCGGTGCCGTATGAACCGGCGCAGCACACCCGAGGCGGATGCCCAGCGTGCCATCGTCCAGGCATTGCGCTTCGCCCTGCCCCGCGATGCCATTGTCCATCACTGCGTCAACGAGGTGACCGAGGCCGGGCCCCGCGGTGCCAAGCGTCAGTCGATCCTAGTCGGCATGGGCGTCCATTCCGGCTTTGCCGACCTGATCGTGATCTCGGGCGGCCGCGTTCTGTTTCTCGAGGTCAAAAGTGAAACCGGCCGATTGCGCAAATCGCAGGAGGTGTTTCGCGACACCGTCTGCGCGCAGGGCTTCGGCTGGGCGCTGGTTCGCTCGGTCGACGATGCGCTGGGCGCACTGGCTGACAATGGGTTCACCAGCCGTGTGCAGATCCCGGCGCGGAGGGTCGCGCCATGAGCCACAAGGCGACCGTCTGGGCCATCCAGCAACGCGGGCTGAAGCCTGCTACCAAGATCGTGCTCTGGTTTTTGTGCGATCGGCACAACCCGGACTTTGGCTGCTTCCCGACGCAGGCACGTTTGGCGGACGATGCGGAGATGTCGATCTCAGCGCTGAACGAACATCTCGCCAAATTGGAAGAGCTGCGGCTGATCCACCGCGTCCGCATCCATGATCCGCGCACCCACAAACGCCAGGCCACCCGCTACATCCTGGGGTTTGAAGAAGGGTTTCCACAAGAGCCAACTCCGGAAACCGGACACGGCTTTTGCGGAACGGAGGAAGAACAACACGACGACCCAACTCCGGATTCCGGAGATAGGGCCATCTCCGGATTTTCGGCAAACCCATCTCCGGATTTTGCCCAAAGCCATCTCCGGAATCCGGAGACTAACCTTGTAAGAGAACCCTTAAGTAAACCTGTAAAGGAGGAGGAGGATGCGCAAGCGCGCAAGGCCGATTTTGATCGGTTCTTCGCAGAGTTGCTGACTGCTCTGGGCTTTGCCGCCAATGCCACCCTGCCCGCATGGTGGCAGGGCTGGCCCGCCAGAACGCATGTTCGTCGCTGGATCGATGACCTCGGACTGTCAACGAGGCGGATCATCGAGACAGCCACCGAAACCCGAGCCGATCACCCCAATCCGCCAGACGGGCCCAAAGCCCTCGACCGTTTCATGCAGCGGGCCGCCCAGCGCGATGCGCAAACGGCCATCGCGACCGCAAAGGGCCAGAAGCCCAAACGGCGGCGCAAGCGCGAAGACCCTCCCAGGATCAGCGACGACGAGAAGGCGGCGTTTTATGCCAATCTGGTCAACGCAGATGGCTTCCTGCCGGTCAGCTCGATCAACAACAGCATTCGCGATCTAATGCTGGTGCGCGGCCTCGTCACGCCCGAACGCCTCAAGATGCGAGGGGTGCGGTGAATGGCATGGTGTTACGTCCCCGGCATGGATTGTCCCTATGCGCAGGCGGCGGATGCCTTGATTTGGGCCTCATGCTCGCCGAGCCCGGCTATCACACCCGCGCCTTTGTCGAGTGGGAGGAATGGCCCCGAACTGTGCTCATCGCAGCCCAGCGCGCGGGATACTTCGCCCCTGCTCCAATCTGGGATGATCTCCGCAGCTTCGATGCCCGGCCCTTTCTCGGCGCCTTCGACATCATCCTCGCCGGATATCCCTGCCAACCCTTCAGCGCCGCCGGGAAACGCGGCGGGGCCGACGACCCGCGCCACCTCTGGCCCGACGTCGCCCGCATCATCGCCGAATGCCGCCCAGAGTGGGTCTTCCTCGAAAACGTCGCCGGTCATGTCACCCTCGGCCTTGAGACCGTCCTGCGAGAGCTTTGGGCAATGGGCTACACGCCTGCGGCGGGTCTGTTCAGCGCGGCAGAAGTTGGCGCGCCGCACCAGCGGCTCCGGATCTTCATCTTGGCCCACACCGATGAGCCTGCATCCCGGCACCGCCACCTACAACCCGGCCGGGAACAGCGACTTCACCCGCAAGGCGGAAGCGATGGCGCTGGGCATCAGGAACTGGTCAACACCCAAGGCGACCGACGGCGCGAAGGGTGGACCGGGCCAGAGCTACGGCTCGGGCGGGATGCCGCCACTGCCAGCACAGGCGGCCCAATGGCCGACCCCGGCCGCGCAGAACTGGAAGGGATCGAGCGAAGCCAGCATCATTCGGGCGGATGGCAAATCCAGGATGGATATCCTGCATTACCGGGCGGAACAGGGCTTCACCCGCCCGGACCCGGTGATCAGGACGGATGGGCATCGGCCCTCGCCGCACGCCCCTATCTCGCGCCCGCTGTGGGCTTCGATGATTGCCTCGCATGGGCGCGTCGTCTCGCGCCGGATCCTGAAGGGTCGGTCGCGGCGGCGGCTGAACCCGCTCTTCGTCGGATGGCTGATGAGCTGGCCCATCGGGCACGCGCTCTGCGCTTGCTCGGCAACGGAGTTCACCCTCTGGCAGCAGCGTATGCGTGGCGCACTCTCGCAGCTGCCCATGGCCTCCGGCCCTTGGATTTGGCGGCCGACGAACGGGCCGGAAGGCCCAGCGCAGATGACCCTGTTTGAAGGATTGCAGCCATGAGCATGCAAGGACCGATTAGACGCAACGGCGGTAAGAGGGTGAAACGCGCGCTGGGCGTGCAGGCGGCGCTGGAATGGGCGTTTCGCACTGAACAAGCCCAGTTAGAACTGCCCCCACCAAAGGATGCAATTGAGGAAGGCTATGGGTTTGGCCTTGAATATATCCTGCTGCAACGCGCGGCGCTGGGCTGCAAAGTGGACGGTGGTCAGCACAAGATGGGCAGCTACACCCATGCCGACGCCGAGGTGATCGCCGCCAGCGTCGCGGGGATGCCTGACAGCCTCGGCGGAATCCGGATGGCGATCAGCGTGGCCGAAATGGCCTGCGCGGGGATAACGCCCGACTGGATGCCCGGCGTCGTGCCCCGCTGCGTACCAATGGAGACGAAGCAGAACCAGCACGGCGAACGCGCGGCCACCATCGTGGTGGGAGTAGAGCGCGTCAGGGTTCGAGGCCCGACCGCTCGCGGCACTTGGAAAACTATAGAGATCCTCGCCTGCCCGGTAACCTGGCGACCGCATCCTGAACAAATCGCATCCGCGCGGCGCAGTTATGAGGATTGGTGGCAGGCGCTGGATTGGGTGAGGGATGGGCTCGTGGCGGGCAGGATGTTGCGGGAGATGGAGGTAACGGCGGTGATGCCGAAGGTGCGGCCTTGGGAAACCTGATGACTCTACCGACAGTCAGATGGTCAACTTTACGCGACACTCCGGTCCTATAGAATACCGGCTAACGCCTCCGCAAATCGTCTAAGGCCGTTACGCTTGGAAATCCCGCAGACACCAAGCTCGATTGCGCGAATGGTCACCCCATCGGCCACCACTCTTGAGAACTCCTGCGCGTGTCCGACCTCATCCAGTGCGGAAATTAGGCCTTCAATCGGCCTTGGATAGGCCAAGACAGCTTCAGAAATTCCTGTCGCACGAGAGAATGCAAGTGCTTCATATATGTCTGCGTTGGAAATCGCGGTTTTCCCGCGCTCAACATGGCCTTTGTATTTTGCATCCACGATGATCTTGCGTGGTTCTTGTGAACCGTTCACGGTGACAATCGCATCCGGATAAACGTGAAGATCTTTCACCGCATCACCTACAGTGCGTGTTCCAAGCTTGTATGGTGGTTGGACCATGACGCGCTTCGGCGTATGAGCGCTTCGCAGGGAAAGCGAGATGAGCTGCTCCCAGACTTGCCACGTCTGCATAACATATCCCGGAGCCAAGGCATTTTTCGGGTCAAAGGCGCCGCCCAGGCCACGCAGGATATCGAGAGAAAGATCAAATGTTGGTTGCCAAGCGCGGGACCGGCTTGGCAACCTCTGATCATGCAACCGCAAGGGTCGTGGCTGCTGCGGTAGATGCTGAGACAGGCGCTCGAGGCGAACCCGCGTTTCGACGTCTGGCACCACAGGCGCGAGTTGCACCGCTGCAGAACGGATCACGGCGTTGTAAGGGTTCAAACGTGTAAATGATGTGACGGATTGGGGGAATCCCTCGTCGGCAGGATGTGAGAGGTCCTCTGGATCAAAGTCGCCTTCTATCGCGAAATCACGCATGTGCAGGCGGCGATAGGTCCGCAGCGGTCTGCGCTGATTTCTCCAATACATTTCTACAAGTGACCTGCCAATCAGGGTTGCCAGATCGGAGCTGGTATGTGCTGAAGATTTCAAACTCTCACTGTCGAGCAATCGGCCATGATGAGACAGAGTGGCCAGCAAAAAGAAGTCCTCGCGCCAACCCGGCGCGTTACCAAGGAACTTCGGTGCGATTTCGAGTTCCAGGCCAGAAGCTAGGACCAGCAAACCGGCAACATTTTGGAACTGGAATCTGTCTGCAGCAAGCGAAAGCGGCACGCTTTCAAGGCTGAGTATATCACGCAGACGATCTCCCGCCTTGAGCAGGAGTTCTTTAACCTTTGAAGGGGAAAGATCGGTGCCACGCGCAATTTCTTCGTGAAGCGGCGTGGGCTTGGCGTATTCAATTGCAGTGAATCGCTGCCATGGGCGCATATTCCGCTAGTCCGCTTGCCTGGCCAGCGCGAGAAATAAATCATAAATCTGCGCTGCTTCGATGGTCGCGGGTCCGTTGATAATCGCGCGAGGTGCATCTCCGAATGACGTTTCTTCAAGGCTATAAGGGTTTTGAGCGATACCGCGATCCGCGTTAAGTATGATGGCAGTGCCCCGCACATCGCCAAAAAACGCTTCGTCGATATGGTTCTTGAGCGTACGCCATGCCGTCGCGAAGTAATTTAAAGCATCGGCTAGGTTAACCGGCCGCGCCTCACCCGCCATTAATACACCATGCCCTATCCTGAATTCCGGCCCCCGGCCAAGCGCGATCTTTGTATTGATGGACTGAAATGCTTGCACCGCCGCTTCGCTGACGTCTTCTGCCGTCGTCGGTGTCGCAGGAAGCGCAACCACGGGTGAGGCCGAAAGCCCAAAGTAGTCGCGCAAGATCGATGCATCTGGCTCTAAATTATAGGGCGTCCAGCGGCGAAGGAAGGCTACGTCCAGCGGCTCTACAGAGACGTCTGCCTGATTCATCGCGGCCAGAATGTACAGACGTGAGGGAAACGCGTACTCTATAAATTCGCCATCGGCAGGATTGATTAAATCAAAAAACTGCGTTTTGGGCGTCGGTTTGCCATCTATTCCAAGGCGCTTGTCAGCTTCCATAGCAACAATCGCTCCACCAAACACCTGAACAGTCGGGCCACGGTTGATCTCATCGATGATTATAAGTGCCGCGTGATTGTCCCTCCGAGCAAACTCACTGGAGCGATACAGAATGCCTTCTGTGATCCTAAAAGAGCCTGGTGGCTGGCCAACGCGAACATCGGGCATCATACCGGTGAGGAAATCGCGGTACTTGCTGGATTGGTGAAGCACACAACGAAAGACCTTACGATGTGCCGCCGCGCCAATCTCCCCCGGAAGGCTTGACGTCGGTCTGGCCGGAATCGGAACATCCGCATCGGGGTCGTAAGTGGGTGTGCTGGCGTACGCACGACTCTCAAAAAGCTGCGCGACCTCACTGAGAAGCAGGGATTTTCCGGTTCCTGGGGGTCCGGCAAGGAGCACGTTGCGGCGAGCCTCTAGCAGATCGAGAATTTCTTGTGCTTTAGCCACGCGGATATCGCTCCATGGTCTGCAAGTCGAGGAAGGCCGATTTACTGCCATCAGCGATCCACTCAGCAGCAAATTTCTTGATCTTGGGGTCCCAATTGCCTGTACGCAGGCTGGTCTCAGTCGTAAAATAAATACGGATTGCACTGCTAGCTTGTTGGAACATCATAAACACCGAACGGCCCCCCGCAGGGTCGGTCTTTATCAAGCCATACAGGCCAAAGCTAGAAATACGCGCAATCCTGCACTCATTTGGCCGAGCATTTGTAGCAGGCCACACTTCCATCGTGGCACTCTTGTCCCCTGTCGGTTCCGTCCAAGTGACCGTTCCGCTCAGAATTTCGATCTGTGACTTCACGCCTTTGGAAGTCCGGGACTCATAGCGCTTATGGGGGAACATGCGGCCGAAGAAGGGGAGGAATTCGTCCTCGGGGCGGAAACGTAGATCACGTGCTCCACCGCCTGTGGCGCTATCGTTCGACCGCGCTTCAAACTTGCGACGGTCACCATCCTCTATGTTTTGAAAAAGGACACGTATGATTGCCTGACCACTACCGCTCACGGACGAACTCCTGCGCATCAGTCTCGACGCAGCGTGCAAACTCGGAGCTTAGATAGGCAACCGCACCAGAGGCGCGAGCCTGCTCTACACGTTTTTTGGCCGGATCGCTATCGTCTTTAGTCCGCGTCCACATCGAGAGAAGAAGATCGGTGGTGATCGTGGAGGTTTTTTCGCCTGGCAGGAATGGCTGGCCACGATTAAGAAGCGGGAAATCACTCAACATCAGCTTCATATCATCTTTCGAACAGCCATAGGCTTTTGCCACCAGGACATCAGCCTCTGCCCGAAGGTTCGCTATCCGCCAAGTATGATCAATGCTGTTGGTTGCGGCCATATCTAGGTCGCGAAGCCTCCGGGCAATCGCAATCAACCTGCGCGCTGGCAATGAATCTTTATCAAGATCGGGCAAGCGCAGGGAAAGTAAAACAAAATAGTTCACAGTAGTTGTGACGACGCGCCTTAGCAGCCAGTCAAACGGTAAAGAATTTACGATAGCGAGCCAGAGATAAAGCCGGTCTTCAGACGGGTCATTCGGGAAGATGATTGTCGGGACTTTGTTTCCGCAGATGACACCGGATGGAATGATGGCCGCCATCATGGAGCGTTCGTTCGTTTGGCCTGTGATGTCGCAGAAACCGACCCGCACCATGTTGGATCGCCGCCGAGCTTCCGATGAAGCTGCGTCTATGGGTAGCCAAAATTGCGGTATCATCCGGCTCTGTCCAGGCGCAATATTATTCCAAATTGCACTGCGCCCCTCGCCCGAGACATAGGATTTGGCACCCAGCCGGTGGGGCTGAACCATACGTCCCTCAACAACAGGAAGGCAGCCTTCTAAGACATGCTTTACGAAATGGCGTCGACCGTGAGTCATATCAACTTCGCGGCAGAACTCGGCCCGCCACGGCGAACTATCGAAATCGGGCGCGAGTCCTTTCGTCTGCATCATTTTGAAGAGGCGCCATTCCTTGTCCGTTCGGATTTCGGGCAGAGTCAGATCAGGTCGAAGCTGATGCAAGTCATTGATTGCAAGCGATACCGACGCAGAAGCTGTGACACGGGCCTCGTCAGCGTTCGCATGAGCGATCTTGACGTGACGGAGAGGAAGCGACGCCGTGGTTCTGCGTGCATAGTTAACATGAAGAAACTTGAAGCGCGTATCGATGGCAAAGTGACGTGCCCGATTATCCATGACTGTGAAGGTGAGATCATCAGTGTTCTCCACAAGGGCCCGGCGGAGCGCTTCTGTGCTGAGTGATCGGATCAAACCTGCCGGGACAAGCAAGGCGCCATGCCCGCCGGGGCGCGTAATCTTGTAAAGTAATTCGGTAAATGCCACGTAGAGATCCGGCTCACCCTTGGCAAGGAGCGGGTAACGTTCGACGAGAGATTCCGCAAACGCGGAGCGCCTAGTTTTTGCTGCTTCATAGCCGGTGAGGGACTGGAGGTTGTAGCCGGTACCATAGTCGCGGCTCTCACCATTTGCCTTCGCATATTCATGCCGGGTAAGTTTGACCTTCTCCCAAGGTGGATTAGCGATGACGACATCGAAACCGCCCTCAGAAAGTTCCTGCCAGATCGCATCGGGTGCCAGCAAGCTGTCATGGACCCGCCAGTGCGAGTCCATTGCAATGATGGTCTCGAGATCATCGGTCAGGGCTGCTAGGGCGACCCGCGTACCACGCAAGGCTTGCGGAGACAGGTCTGCGGCAAAGACCGAGTTGCGCAGCCATTCGCTGGACAAAATGCGGTCGAGGCCGCAGGCAACGATGGAGACCGCTGTCAGGAGCATACCGGCACCACATGCGGGATCGATCACCTTAACGCCCTCACGTAGATGTGGCTCTACGCTGTTTGCAAGGTGAAGGGCGAGACGAAAATCCGTATGATAGGCACCGCTATCGCGCTGCGATGCATGGTTAAGGGCTTCGCGAGCAAGAGCACTCAGGCAAAGAGCAGGATGAATATGGGTTTGATCGAGAAGTTGCACAAGTGTCTTGGCGTCATCGAGCAGTTGTTCGATTGCTACAAAGCCCTCGATCTGGAAGTGAGCGCGAAAAGCTCTGTAATCATACCCCCCTATTCTTGAGGACGCCGCTTCCAAAAGCTGAAAACGCATTTCGTTCAAGTTTGCGCCGTAGCCAGACAGGCATTTGGCCATATATGCCTCAGCCTTTTTCAGACGCTGGTTTTCAAGTGTGTTGGAAGGCGTCATGCGGCCACTTCACTTCTCTGCATGGGTTTCTCGATATAGAAAAGGACTTCGCCAACAGCTGATGCGGCGTCGCTTGCTGCCCGGTTTGGGCGGTAGCGCCCGATATTTTGTAGCCTGTGAAGCTTTACCACACCCAGAGCGGAAAAGGCTTCACTCAGAACCGTAATCGGAACATGCCCCTCTGTGCTGTAGGACAGAAAGATGCGCCTTGCTTGGAGGCTGCTGACTAGCGTTTCGATAGCTTTCGCTGCGCGCACCTTGTAGCAAAAATCTGAGGCTTTTTCTCGCCAAGGCCGAATGCCGCAAACTCCCTCCACTTGGGGTTCATCGCCCAAGGCGATTGTTTCGAGAATATGGTAATAGGCTGCGTATTGCCGTTTTGTGTAAGGCGGATCCAGATAAACCGTATCCTCTGGTAAACAACGCACAGCCCCAACGTCCACAACAGACATCGATGCGCGCGGTGCTGATCTTCGCATGGGTGCGGGTTCAAGCACGAGGCAATCCAGAGATTGCCGCTGCCATTTCGACAGAAAACAGCCATAGGTTCCGGCTGTATTGGCAACGCGATTGGCAGCCCGCATCAGGTCAGCAATCAGAACTTTTTCTTCATTCTCATTGACGTCTTCACTAGCCCGCCATTCGCGAATTCGACGGCGTATGGCGTCAATTTTTTGGGCGTTGCCTTCCGTGAAATACATGCGGGAGACAGAGCAGTGCCGTGAAGATGCAGGGCTATATTCACGCCAGATGAAGCCGCGCTGCGGTTCAACAGAATTCAGCAAGTCGATGGCATTGACATAACCGCCAAGACTGCGAAAAGGCGTATCAATTTTGGATACCAGCCTTGCAAATGACATGATGGCCGAAGAGCTGAGGTGATCGTTTACGTGAACCTTCCAGCCTGAATCAGCAGCTGCTGCTGCAACGGCACCCGTCCCGGAAAAAGCATCAATTAACACCCCACCATCCGGCGGCCCGATGCGATCTATTATCGCGTCAACAACACGGGCCTTGGAGCCGATATAACGCAATGACATGTATGGACGCTCTCCCTGCCCTTAGTTTTTTGATTGTCTAATTGGTGACACTGTAATCGCCTGTTTGATGATTTTGATCAGCGGTTCTTAGCTTGCGGCCAAGTCCGCATAAATCGAAGCCAATTAGCGCCTAAATTCGTCGAAAAATTTGGTCCTGCTGGGCTCCATATGATTTGAGGGGCTATTCACGTTTAACATGGCACAGGGAGACCCTCAGGAGCAACCTCTTATCTAGGGATGCACAGGTTGAACGGCCGACTGTGGCATCGGTCGGAGGTGGGACGAAAAGAAAACTTGCGACACTACCGGAGAGTTGTTTGGCACAACACATCAGGTCAACGCGAAGTCTATGGGCGGATGGCTCGTTTGTTCCCCGACAGGCAGCATGCAGCACGGTTACGATTGTGCCGAGCAGCAACCATCAGCCAAATACGCACCCCCCACGGCATGGTTCCTCCCCGGCCCCGAACGTATGCGGGGGGGCGCAGCGCGCCATCTGGCTAGCGCGTGGCTTTTTCACCGGGGAATCCACTTGGAAGCCACTTTGGCCAGTCTTTGCAGAATTATCATACAGGATCAGGGACTTAAGCGATCACCTTTCTGGCTAAAGTGGATTCTTTTTGGAATCCACTTTAGCCAGTTTAGCCAGTTTGAGGAATCCACCTTGGCCAAAAGCCACATTGGA